>Ga0214921_10000475_pt1 | contig 74567 bp, 63 predicted proteins | sample LL1505_MetaG_FD_177992 | JGI IMG/M metagenome (GOLD analysis project Ga0214921, IMG submission 177992) | Freshwater microbial communities from Lake Lanier, Atlanta, Georgia, United States - LL-1505 | ecosystem: Environmental > Aquatic > Freshwater > Lake | place: USA: Georgia | collected... | reverse complement strand
ATATCTAATATGACCAGCGACTGGTGCTGCAGGTCTACCATTAATGTCACCAACAGGAATTTTGAATTCTGGTCCGGAAACAAATACATTTGAGCCCATAGTTACATTACTATGTAAAACAGATTCACCTGTTACATTAAGAGTACCAGTTGTAATACCACCTGAAACACCTAACGTACCTATAACATCCAATTTATAATTTGGTGCACTAGTACCGACACCGATATTACCAGCGCTATTAACGCGCATACGTTCATTACCGACAGTATAAAAGTATAAATTACCGTCGGTTGTACTTGGATTAGCTGAAGCAAGAACTTTAGTAGTTTGAGCGATATCAATAACCCCACCAAGAGATCCCCAAGCACTTCCAGGTCCATAACCTTCAAATTGTTGAATTTCAGAATTATATCTAATATGACCAGCGACTGGTGCTGCAGGTCTACCATTAATGTCACCAACAGGAATTTTGAATTCTGGTCCGGAAACAAATACATTTGAGCCCATAGTTACATTACTTTGTAAAATAGAATTGCCAGTTACATTAAGTGAGCCTGCTGTAACAAATCCATTTAATAAAGAGTTACCGGTTACATTTAAAGATCCAGTTGTAATACCTTTTGAAAATCTAGCAGTTCCACTAACATCTAATTGATAATCTGGTGAACTATTGTTTATACCCACATTACCACCAGTTGTAAAAATATTACCGACAGTGTTGCTGTTTCCTATAGCAGATAAAGTTTGACCAACATAAGCAACACCAGCTGAAAAGTTTGTATCAATAAGATTTGTGGTTGTAATATTAACTGTTGTAATAGTTCCACCAACAAATAAATCACCTGATAGACTCATATTTCCACCGCTAATAGTAGTTGATGAAAGTAATGATGTAGATACGGTATTAAAAACACCAGTTGATGCATTAATAGATCCTGAACTAAAGGCGGTTGTAACACCATTTGTAACGGTGCTATTAGTAGCATAAAGAGCACCAGCACTTATATTACTAGTTGCAAGTAAACTGCTGGTTGTAACGGTACTTGCATTAAAAGTACCGGTACTTGCAGCTGTAAAAACGCCATTTGTAACAGTGCTATTAGTAGCATAAAGAGTACCAGCGCTTATATTACTAGTTGCAAGTAAACTGCTAGTTGTAATAGTACTTGCATTAAAAGTACCGGTACTTGCAGCTGTAAAAACTCCGTTTGTAACAGTGCTATTAGTTGCATAAAGAGCGCCGGCACTTATATTGCTGGTTGCAAGCAAACTGCTAGTTGTAATAGTACTTGCATTAAAAGTACCGGTACTTGCAGCTGTAAAAACTCCGTTTGTAACAGTGCTATTCGTTGCATTAATAGTACCTGATGTAATATTTGTATTTAAAATATTTGTTATAGTACTTGTATCTGCTTTTATATGTCCAGTACTTATATTTGTACCTACCATATTAACAGCTGTCAAGTTTGTTGTATTAAGATTTTGTGTATTAAAGGATCCTGCAGTAAGAGAACCTTCTACAACTAAATTCCCACCAATGTTTGTATTCTTTACAATAGCAACACCACCTGTTACTATTAAAGCACCAGAACTTGTATTGGTACTTTGTGTACTATTTGTAAGGGTCGTTAACCCTGATATATTAGTATGAGATAACACTGCATTTCCATTCGCAGTCAAGCCACCATATAAAACTAAGGAACCACTCGTTGGTGTAGCAACTGTTGTATCTAATACCACTAAAGGTTGATTAAAATATAAATTTGTATAGACACTAGCCATTTATACAATTAATAAAGAAAAAAAGAAACGCAATATCGCGTTTTAAAATTAAAAATTAATGATATTTAATTTTTTATATATTATTTAGTTCATTACTCTTTTGAGATTTCATTTGAGATTTCATTTGAGATTTCATTTTGATTTTCACTTTGGTTTTCATTTTGATTTTCATTTTGATTTTCACATTTACATTTTTGTCTATAATTATCTAATTCTAATTTTAATTCATTACACATTTGTAAAGCAGAGGTCAATTCTTCTTTTAAAGATTTTGGTAATAATTTTTTGTAATATTTTAAATTACTCGTTAATGAAAGGAGCATATCCTTTTCTCTTTTTCCCCAATCTTTACTTAGTAATAAATCCAATTCCTGTTCAAACATATATAAATTCTTCAATAAAATAATTTTTATCAAATGCTTTTATATTATTCCCTTTATTGTCTTTTTTATTTGTGGGGTGCTTATTGTGGGGTGCTTGTTTGCTGGGTGCTTGTTTGAGTTTTACCTTTTGTACCTAATTCATAACCTCCTATCCAAGGATTCCCCCTTAAAAACATGTCTTTGTATATCTCACTTGGAGAATTATCCTCTCCGAATTGGACATCTAATGTATTTTGCGGTATGTATTTATATATAATTTTTTGCGGAGGACATTGTAGTTCAGATTTTGCCCAAGACATTGAAACAAAAATTATACCGGTAATTAATAATATAAAAATTAATATATCCATATTATTATTACTAAAGAAATTTTCTAATTTGTATTGTTTTGTATATATTTAAAATAATCATATAATAATTCCGAAACCTTGTTCCAACTATAATCCTTTTCAATATAACCTTTCATTTTTAAATAACTATCGTCATTTTGATTTTGATTTCTTAATTTTTGCAATTCTCTTAATTTAGGTTCATTGTTCACAAGTGTATTAATTATAGTTTGTAATGTAATATTATTTTGTCTCATATCATTACCTATATTTATAACTTCCGAATCCAAATAATATATAAATTTCTCACCTCCATTATTATAAATATCATTTATATACTCTTTTGTACTCCCCGTTCTTGGAACTAATACTGGCAACCCCGATGCTAATGATTCTAAACTTGTCAAATTAAATCCTTCCGCTAAATATGGTGAAATATATAAATCCGCAGCATTAAAAAGATCATTTATTTTACTATACGATAATGTTTTATCTGTAAAAATAATATGATTAGATAATAGATTATTCATTTCATCTTTTGTTATCGCATTAGCATTTTGCAATTCTTCAAAATAAATCTCTAAAAATGTTTTGGATTGATACAAATCACCTGTACCTTTTAATAAAATCTTGTACTCCTTTTTACCCAATACATTCACTAAAATATTTAAACTCTGTAAAATCAAAATCATACCCTTGTTTTTCGTCATTGCACCTATATTAATCATAAAAATATCACTATCCTTTATACCATAAAATTTTCTAATATTATTTCTAGATTCCGGATTATAATAAAATATACTCGAATCAACCCCATGTGTTATAATCCTATTTCTATCACTCGGTAAACCATACTTTTCCATACCCAAAGATGACCATACACTAGGAGACGTCATATATAAATTATTATTTGTTTTTATATAATCATCTATCATTTTATCATTTATCAAAGGTGTCTTGTTTACAAAATAATTTTGGTCCAATGTTGTAAATTCAGACGTATAAAATACACATTTAGAAATATTTTTACCATTTATAATCTCAGTTGATATATTATATGGATATGTTATACTATAAACTATATCAACATCTTCACCATTCCATTGTTTAAAATTTCTAATAATATTATTGTATTCTTCACTATAGACCAATTTTTTAACACTGTTCCACGAATCCCTATAATACGGCATCTCATTCACATAAAATTCTATCTTGTCACTGTAATTTTTATACAAATGAACTATTTGAAAACAATTTACCATACTATAACTATGAGGTATTTGAAACCATCCCTTGAACAAAATTTTTATTTTACCAGTCATATATATTATATTTTATATTAACTTTAAATCGTTTAAACGTATTCGTAATATAAAATAATATCAAAATCTATTACACCATGTAAATGGTAATTAAACGTATTATAAAATTGTAAACTTATAGAATTTATATCCAATTTGTCATTTATATCATATGGTATAAAATCATAATTGTAATATAAAGTTTTACCAAAATGTTCTTGCATATTTATTTGTATAGAATCGTAATATGAAAATGTATCCAAAGATGTATTATATCTTTGTAACTCTTTATTATTTATAAAAAGTTTTATATATAAATCTTCAAAAATATTTTCAATTGGTGGATTCTCTGATATATAAATATTATTGTTAAAATACTCCTTTTTCCCAAACCCCAATATTTCATCAAGATTGTAATTATTATAATTCTTGTGTATATTTCGATCTTTTGGTGTAAAATCTATACCAAAATTGCAATTGTTCATTTTGTTATCTAAATTTTTAACTTTACGCATAAAATGAATTTTGTTTGTAAAAGTATTTTTATATACATCATAAATATATTCATTTGTATCTTGACGATTGACATCAGAGATTGTAGATGTACAATTATTTAATAAAGAAGTAATAACTTTTAATAAATTTTCTATACTGTAATACCCAATCGGTATAGATATATGTATCTTGTTATTTTTCTCAATAATTGTAAATGTATTGTTGTATTCATTTATATTGTACAAATTACAATTTATCTTGATTGATTGCAAATTTATACTACTTGTATTTTTTAATTGAAAATCAAAATGATATACCCCGTTTTTAAAAATAGCATGTTTTGATAAATAATGCTGATTACGTGTTTTAATTTGCTCTTTAATTACATTGTTTTCTATTAACAAGTCATCCTTTTTCACATCTCTTGAATTTGTTTTAGGCTGTGTATTAACATTGTCACTTTGTGTATTGACATTGTCACTTTGTGCATTAACATTGTCACTTTGTGTATTAGCATTGTCACTTTGACGTGTATTTATTCTATTTTGATTTATTTCTTCATTGTATTTTTTATTTAAATCTTGATATAACAAATATTCAAATTTTGTTATAGTTAATTTATTAAGGGATATAAGTATTTCTTCAAAATCTACATTGTCATTTGAATTGTAAATTTTATAAAATGTATCATCAAATATATAGGTTTGTATGTCTATTAAATTTGATTTATAAGACTGTATATTTGAAAATATTATTTGTTGATATTCTGGATTATTTTTTAAAACTCTAGATATTATTAAATCAAATAAATATCCCGAGTTTTTTTGAGATACGAATACCTGTTTAAAACTATTATTCATACAATATATATATACTATAAAAAAAGTATCTATAAATAACCATGTAAGTTTAAAAATAACAATATTTATATCTATATATAATATATAAAAATGTATGAATTATTACCATTTATACTAGCAAACGAATCCACAACAGAATTTACAAGAAAATTTACAAAAGGATTTATTAAAGGATTAGGCAATACAACAGCTACATTAACAGTTTTAGGACTTTTAAGTGGCGCTTGGTATATCTATAATAACGGAGTTTATTTTGCTCAAAAATACAATTTTGAAAAATCTAAAAGTGTTAAATTTAATACAGATGCAACACTTTTTTATGAAAATGAAAATAACCAAGATGATTGTGCAAATTTTGAAAACTCGAAATTGGTTAACATTGAAAAAGAATTGGAAAAAGAATTGGAAAAAGAATTGGAAAAAGAATTTGAAAAAGAATTTGTAGAAGATACGTCAGATACAAAACGTAAGGAAGATACAAAATATAGAAAATTATTGGAAAAATTGTTTTAAAATTTAATACCGATAAATATTAACATAAAACTAATTAAAACAAGAATCACTGATCCTATAATATGATATGTTATAAATTTATAATTTGTTTCCTTTTTTGCTTTAAAATCTGTTCCTTTTTCATCAGTGTTATAACATTCAGCTGCAATAGCTGATGATGCGATAGATAATACACTAACTATCAAAAATGCTACCCCTATTAATATAGTTTTAATATTCATATTGTATATAAATGTATACAATATTTTTTGTTTTAAAAATTTAAATCTAATTGTAAATTAATCAAACATTGTTTAGCACAATCTTGTTCTGCATTTGTTACTTTTCTACCAAACCCAATTCCTAAAATATAATACTCTTGTTGGTATAAATCAAATAATTTATTATACACCAATGGATTTTTTATTTTATATTCTTCTAATATAGTTGAAGTATATATTTTTATATTATTTTGCACAATTGGATCCATTAATAAAAATTGATCCTTTGTAAATGACAACATTCTTGTAAATACTTTTCTATATAAAGGACCTTCTTCATTTAAAGAAATATATTTAGGTGTTTGCCATTTTAAAGATTGAAAATATCTTTGTAAAGAATCTTTAAAATTATCATTCTTTGAAATTAATTCCGCAAAATCAATAATATTATCAATCACTGATCTTACAAATCTATCAGCATAAATATAACCACTTTCTTCAAAATCTAACAATATAGATCCTATAAATGCTTCAAATGCATCTTCATAATAACTCGGAGTTGATCTACCTCTATCTAGATCTAATATCGTTTGATTTTCTACTTGTAAAGATAATAATAAAAATTCCTTAAATCCTAAAGTCACACCTATTTTATGCAACATACTACACTTTTCAATTTTGATTTTTAAGCGAGTTAAAAACCCTTCTCTCTCCGTACCAAATCGTTCAAATAAATACCTACCCATAACAGCTTTTAAAATATGATCTCCCAAATATTCCAACCTTTCACTTGATTCTTTTGGTATATAAAACAAACCTTTTTCTAAAATATTAATATCTTTATCAACCGTTGTCATGTAATTTTGTATAGATTGATAATAACTTTCGTGTACAAATGCTGTTTGATAATGTTCTAAATTATTTATTTTTAAAGGTTCACCATTGTTACCAATGTTTTCAAAATAATTTAGAATATTTTCCACTTTTTCTTTTGTAATTAATTTATTATTTGGATTATCCATATTATTTTTATTATAAAAATAAAATTATTCAATTTTTATAAAAAAAACATATTGTATTTATTTTACATTTAAACACTAATGTAAGCTTTGTAGCCTTCGTAACCACCATATAAAACTACCAATATAGCAGCAACAAGATTTAACATAACCCAATTGTAATTGGAAGTTCTGTCAGCTTTATAACTTGTATTATCGTTATAACATTGAATAGCAATAGAGTTTGTAGAGATAAGTACGACTCCAATGGCAATAATTGCTGCGGCGTTCATCATTAATGTTTGTTGCATTTTATGTTTATAACATTAATTATTAAAAAAAATTTTTTAATAAATTTTTTATTAAAAAAAAATACATTAAAAATACTATACATTAAAAATACTATACATTAAAAATACTATACATTAAAAAAAATATTAAAAATACTATACATTAAAAATACTATACATTAAAAATACTATATATTAAAAATTTAAAAATCTATTTTTTCAAAAGTTGTCTTTAAAACTTGTAATTCTAAATCTGTAAAAGTTCTATCTTGATATTGTATAACAAATTTAATTTGAATATTTCCTCTTTTACCTTTGTTGTCAATTAAACCTTTGTTATATAGTAAATACTCCTTATTAGGATTAATAACTCCAAATCCCCTTGTATCTAATGTTATATTTTCATTAAAATGAGGTATAGTTATTTGTTTTCCTATAATAGATTCCTTTAATGTCAAAGATATATTATGTTTTAAATTCAAACCATTTCTTGTAAAATTTAAATCGTTATCTACCTCTATTGTAACTATAAAAGATCCCGCTATTTCATTATCTTTAATCGGCTGTTCACCCCAATCTTTAAATTCAAATCTTTCACCAGAATCAACACCGGGTTTAATATTTATTTCAAAAATAGATTCCTCTAGAATTTTACCCGTTGATTTACACTCTACACAATTAGAATTTACAGTATTAGTTTTCCCTGAACCCGAACATTGATCACACGTTTTTTGAACAACTTGTGTAAATGGCCCCATCTGTAAATGTTGAATGGCTTGTCCAGAACCATTACATTTACTACAATTTTGTATACAACCTTTGCAAATTTTTGTTCTTTGTACTTTTAATTTTTTTAAAGTACCAAAATACACTTCACGTAATGCTATTTTACACACATAATGATAATCATTTTTTTTAACAATATTATTTTGCGCATTTTGATTATGTTTAAAAAATGGATGGTTAAAGTTAAAGTTTATATTATTTAAATTCCCAAAAGGATTCGGATTATCATATTCTTCACGTTTATTTGGATTACTTAATGTTTCATATGCTTCTTGAATTTTTTGAAAAGTCTCTTTGTCACCTCCTTTATCCGGATGATGCGACCTCGCCATTTTTCTATAAGCATTTTTAATCTCGTCATCTGATGCAGATTTTGAAACCCCCAATATATTATAATAATCGACCATACTTATATATAATCAACTATATTTAAATTCGTTTTCAAACAAACTTTTTTTGTTATAAAAAGAAATATTTTTAAATTATAAAGTAGTAGTAATTGCCCTAAATTTAATTGTTGAAGATAACCAATTTGTATTATTAAAACTAGTATATTGAACTTGACCATTGTTTTTTATATAAAAATCTACACCAACATCATCTCCTATATATTTATAATCTATTATCCACCCATTACGTTTACGCAACCCCTTAATTTCATATAAAGCATCAAATTCATCAGATGCTGTTATTATATTAACACAAGCCATAGCAGAAAATGATTTTGTAATAGTATCTGTAAAATTAAAACCTGTTATATCATCTGGAGAAAATACATTGTTTTGAGCATTGAAAATACGTTCTGCAGAGATGTCTTCTTTATTTGGTGTTATATCTACATCTTTAACTACCAATTGTTTTCCAATAAACAATTCCTTATTAATACTAACACCACCATAAGCAACAAATGTTGATCCAGTCGTTAAATTTGTCGTAGAACTCGTATTCGTTATAACTATACTTGAATTATTACCAACTATCAAACTACTGTCTTTATAAATTAAATCATTTGTACCTATTATCGGGCTAAAACCATTTCCTCTTAATATAGTATACGGATTTAAATATGTACTTCCTGTACCACCCTTACTAACATCCAATGGTCTTAATGAACTAACAGGAACGTCTTTTACAAAACGGATATATGCATCTACATTATTTATATTCGTATAAGTAATATAACCTACCGAATTAATTGTTGTTATATAAAATCTTATGCCTGTATAATCACCTACGTATCTCGAATTTATGTTCCATTCATTATTAGAAACCACACCTTGTATTTCGTATAAAGCCGATTTAGAAATATCTGGTAAATTAACAAAAATAGATATCTGAAAATAATAAGAGTCAAGTGGTGTATGTAATAAAGGAGTATCTATATTCGTAGGCAATGTCGTATTTGCTGATAAAACTACAGGCACTTGATCGTTTAATATATCAATATTTGTTACACGAATAGTATAATCATTTTGAGTATAATTATTTGTATATTGTATAGTACTGCTAGAAATATCAGATCTAATACTAAATTTAATACCACCAACGTCACCTATGTTATATGTATTTATATCCCAGATATTGTTTTTTAAAACACAATTTGCTAAAACTAATCCATATCTATTATCTAATTCACTAGAAATATATATAAATAACTTGACCGAATGCAAAATAGTATTCGAAAAAGTTAAAATCGGAATGTCTGTAAGTGTATTTATATTAGGTGATAACGTATAATATATTTGATTTAAAGCATTTTGATCAGTAAACACTTTAGTATTAACCGTGTATTTTATAGAAGTAGTTCCTGTTTTATTTCGATTAATATACTGTATATAACCAACATTGTTTTCCTTTTTTATAAAAAATTCAACTCCACATCTAGATCCTATTAAAGAAGAATTTAAAATCCATTTTGTATTACAATTTATACCCCTAATTGTATACAATGCAGAAACTTCTCCACACTGAACATATATATTTGAAACAAAAGCTTTTATTGTATCTGGAAATTCAAAGTTTGGAATATCTGTAGGAATTGTTACGTTATTATTTAATGTAAATGTTTGTTCAATTGGATTATTATTATTGTTTAAATCTAAATTGTTAATAGCTGTATCTACATATTTTTTATTCACAGCATCGTAATTTAAAATTGGATCTGCAACATTTCTTATATTTTTTAAATTCACATCCAATTCACCACCTATAAAAACATCCTTTTTGAAAGAAGCACCACCATATGATGTCAACGTACCCCCATTTGATATACTAGTGGCAGTTTCTGTATTTTTTAAAACGATAGATGATTTCGACCCCAATGTTAATTGATAGTCTTTATAAATAAAATCATCCGTTCCTATAATTGGATTTGTTCCATTTCCTCTTAATACAGCATATGGTGTAAATCTTGAATTGCCAGTACCACCTAACGTTACACTTAATGGTTCAAACAAGTTTTGAATGTTTTTGATAAATCTAATATTTACATTATTAGAATTCTGATTTGTATATTGTAATACTCCAGTATTACCACTTATCGTATTAATATAAAATTTAATACCCAAATCAGCACCAATATATCTCGCATTTAATTTCCAAACAGTACCCGATAAAACACCATATATCTCATAAAGTGCAGACTTGTTTAAAACACTATTATTTGCTATCAATGACAATTGAAAATTCGTAACATTTTGAAATGATAAATCTGCACTGTTAATATTTGTTGTAATTAAAGTATTAGCATCTAATATAACCCTTGATTGTGATGTTAAAAAATTATTTTGCACTACTCTTATGACATAATCATTTGACACATTACTATTTTTATATTGAACTACACCACTACCATTTATATTAAAATCAACCCCATTAATATCACCAATATTATAAATATTAAAACTCCAATCATTATCTGTATAAACAGAATTTATAAAAAACATACCACATTGATCATCAATTTCACTAGATACAAATATTATTAATTTAAACGAATCTATTATACTATTAGCATACGATAAAAGTGGTATATTTGTAAATGTAGAAATATTACCAGATATATTGATATTCAATTGATTACTACTTGCCGAATTATCTATAATTGAAGTAGTTGAAAAACGAATAGATGCAACACCTGTCGTATTTTTATTCGTATATTGCAATAACCCTTGACCAGAATTATTTCGTATAAAAAATTTCACACCCACAGGATTCCCCACATAACTACTAGTAATAGTCCATGTACCTCCACAATGTATACCACGAATCGTATATAACGACGAGATTTCATTATTATATTGTACATATACACTAGCTGTAAAAGCTAATATAGATTCAGGATAATAAAAAATAGGTATGTCCTGAGGAACTAATACATTATTTGTCAAATTAAAAATATTTGTTGAAAATCCACCACCACCACCACCACCACTACAACAATCTTGAAATAAAGCATCTACATATTCTTTATTTACAGCATCGTAATTTTCAATTGGATCAGCAACATTTTTTATATTTTGCAAATTCACATCCAATACACCACCTATATAAACATCTTTTCCAAAACTTGCTCCACCTAAAAGATTCAAGGAACCACCTGTACCTAAACCAGATGCATTTGTAGTATTATTAACAGCTAGAGTTGTATAATTATTTAATACTAAACTACCATTTGTACCGTTTGTACTACTAAATGTTAAATTATTATACCCCTTTATGGAATTACCAGATGTATCAGCAACGATTAATTGTCCTGAAGTAAAATTACCAGTAATATTACCAGTAGTAAAATTATTCAAAACATCCCTTATATAATCTTTATTTACAGCATCTGTACCCAAAATAGGAGATGCTACGTTTTTTATACGTTTATTATTAACATCTAAAACACCACCTATATAAACATCTTTTCCAAAACTTGCTCCACCTAAAAGACTCAAGGAACCACCTGTACCTAAACCAGATGCATTTGTAGTATTATTAATAGTTAAATTTGTATAATTGTTTAATACTAAACTACCATTTGTACCATTTGTACTAAATGTTAAATTATTATACCCCTTTACGGAATTACCAGATGTATCGGCAACAATTAATTGTCCTGAAGTAAAATTACCATTAATATTACCACTACTAAAATTATTCAATACATCCCTTATATAATCTTTATTTACAGCATCTGTCCCCAAAATAGGAGATGCTACATTTTTTATACGTTTATTATTAACATCTAATCCATCCCCTATAAATACATTTTTATCAATAGAAATACCACCATAACATACAAAAGCAGTAGGTGAAGTATTTGACAAAATAAAAGGTAATGAAAGATTTAATGTATTTGTATCTGTTGTAAGGAAATCATAGCCTCTAATAGCATCTCCATTTGAATCACCTATAATAACTTGACCCTTTGTAAAATTACCACCTACCTTATTAGCGACCGAATCAACATAATCTTTATTTACACCATCAGTACCCAATTGAGGCGTTGCTACATTTTTTATTTTATTTCCACCAACATCTAAAATCCCTCCAATATATACATTTTTTCCAAAACTACCACCACCAGCAATAGTTAACCCACCACCTGATGTTAAACTAGTTGCATTTTGTGTATGCTTAATAGAAACACCCCCATCTATTATTACACTCGCTGAAGTAATATTATCACTTTGTAAATTATATGGTACTAATATTTTACCATCTTTAAAAGAAACATCCTGTATAGTAACTCCGTTTGTTGAATTGTATTCATTAATTGTATCAATGTATAAAGTACCAGAACCTTCTATTGACCCATCCCCCTGTAATACAGGATTAGCCGATGGAGCCAATGATAAATTGCCTTTTATAAGAAATCCTTCTAAATTTTGACCAAATCCAGATTCCATTTTAGATCGTAAATAACCTAACTCTAGCTAATTCAAATAATTAAATTATATTTTTTTAACGACGGACCTCTTTTTAAGGACGTTTATGGTTTAACCTTTTAGATACAACCTTTAGATACAACTTGTTATTTTTTTAAATAAGCTTTTTATTAAATTTTAAAAAAAACAATAAAACACTTAAAAAAAAACTTAAAGAGACTTTTTTCACCGGTATTCATTTTATTCATCGGTATTCATTTATTCATCGGTATTCATTTTGTATTCGTAATAATCAAGTTTTAATTCATCTATATCAAATAAATTTACACCCTTTGTATTTAAAATTTCAATATATAATCTTTTTGTAAAATGTTCATCATTGTACCTTGCAAACATCATATCTAAATTATCATTTCTTATTTCATAAAATGGAATCTTTGTTTTTCGTAAATACGTTATAAAATTTTCTGATTGAGTAGTTTTATTATTTATTAATACAGGTATTACACCCAAATATAAACTTTCCCAAAATCTATGTGTATCAATTCCATTTCCCCTAATACATAAACAAAATCTATGACTCGCTAATTCATACAAATACTCTATATACGGTTTTGAATTTGCTAAATTAAAACAATTAGTCCCCTTTATTTTTTCCAATAATACTTTTCTATAATCATATGTATTTGGATTTATATTTACATAAATTGATTTTGTTTTTTTATATTTCCACGTATCTTTAATAACTGTGTATAATTCCAACAAATTACCATGTCTCCACATACTATTTGCTATACCAATCGGTAATAAAGATACCTTTTCAGAAACAATGTCAACATTTTGAGCAAAAATATGTTTAATCAATTTTGATTTTAATAATGGTTCATAATTTACATCAAGTGAATGATCAGAATTATGAGTGTATATCACATATTCTAAACAATCATCTAAATATGGCAATATCCATTTCTGAAAATCATACAATATATGAGTATACACAAAAAGTTTTATAATTTTTCTACCATTAGCCCTTGCAAAATTTGTAAAATACGAATTTAATAAATTAATTTTTATATTTGCAAAATCACGTATAGTAATAATATCACGTGCATATTTATCTATACCTTTATGAAAATTTAAAATTTCATTTGTTAAAATTACAAAATCACATAAACTTAAAACCCTATCCCCTGTAATAATATTATTATATTGTATATCAAATACACTTGAAAACTGATATAATTGCTTACTATGAATATGCAAATTTACAATTTCGCATAATTTTACATTTGTTTTATCATTTTTCTCTAAAGTATACACTTTTATAGGATTTTTTAAATTATCCAATAAAACATTTGATTTAAAATAATTATACAAATTTGGTTTTACCAAAGCAGTTTCATTAACAAAACCACGAGAATGGTTATTATATTGAATTAATAAATTTTTCTCCTTTATTGCAATATCACTATTACCACCGCTAATAGATATATCACTATTACCACCACCAATAGATATATTTTTATAATCAACACCGCCTAAATATTGACCAAAAGCAGCCCCATCAAATATAAAATCACCATCTGGTTTAAATGGTAATTCTAATTTATCCTGATACGATCCCAAAATATCCATGTCATTAATAAAATTATTTGAAATAACCAATTCACTTGTTATATATTCCGTTAATCCATTAATACATTTCACATTTGGAAAATATAATATGGATGGGATAACTCTATTTGGTGAATCTTGAACCATACAAATTTTTTCTATTTTATCAGTATTGAAATATTTACATATACATTTGTATACATCATTTGTCGACTTGTACAATAATACATCATTTTCAACATGAAATACATTTTCTAAATTAAATATTTCCATTAAAATACCAATATAATAAAATCTTGCCGTTGTAGAAATCCAAAACCCACCCCTAAATTGTGACAACTCACCAAATTTTTCAGAAACAACTTTCTTGTACGTATCAAAGGCCGATCGTTCGTTTAAATATCTATCCAATATAGATAATGGGACAACTTGTATAATGTTTTGATAAAAAAATTCACCCTTTGTATAAATATCAAATTCCATATTATTAATCTTTTCATTAAAATCTTTTATTAAAGAATCTTCCACTATCACATAAACTTTTACTTTATAATCATTAATTAACAATGTTTGATGTATATTATCATATAAATAATCCGGTATAGGATTTCCTATATGTATATACACTAATGAAGTACACAACCGATTATATAACAAAGTACACGATAAATCACTTGATAAACTATTCATTCTATTATAATCAAGTTTACCTTTAAATTTTAAAAAAAACTTTTATACAAAACACATCTGTATAAATAGAATCTGTATAAATAGAATCTGTATAAATAGAATTCTCGTATAAATAGAATCTGTATAAATAGAATCTGTATAAATAGAATTTATATAAACGAAATTCGTATAAAACACCAAAATCACATTTTAAATATAAAAACTATACGAATTTTAAAAAAATAATATATTTATATATAATATAATAGAAAGAATAATGTATATCATTTTAAAACGATCCAATGACAATGAAGAAATTTTGAATATTATATATGGTCAAGATGACACTCTTATCAACAAATGGGTTAAAGAATATTTAGAACAAGAAATAGAATCATTAAGGATGTGTCCTTTAGAAGAAAATATTAAAAATGTAGTATATGAAATAAATAGGGGTATAAATCATTACGAATTAATAAAGCGTGTAAAACGTATACACAAAGGATATATTTATAATACATCTGATAAAACAGCTACGGTAATACTTTCAATCAAAGTACTCGAATACAATAGTTCCCACTTTTTGCCAAATGCGCAATCAAACTTACAATGGGAAAATATTAACAGTGAAATTAATAATAGAGTATTAAAACAATTAGATAAAGAATCATTATACCAAGTTTTTGTAAAATTACAAAGAGCAATCGATACAAAAAAACAATGGAATCGTTTAGAATATATAAGCACTATATCAGAAATAATAAAATCCTTTCGTAAAGAATTGTATAGTTCTATTACAAAAAAGATGAAACGTTTTGGTAAACATCAAAGTTTTAAAAAAAATTATGTACCTAATAATTTTGGAAATAAAGAAAGATGTAAACTTGAAAATAATATAATTATTTCAAATAATACTGTTTAAATTACAACAACCTTACCCCAATTATTTTTATTTTCAATGTACTTAAAAATAAAATTTTATATCTTTTCAGATAATAAGAATGACTGAATCGGTTGGTATGGAATTTTCAAAAGGTCAAAAAGCCGAATGTATAAAATATTGCGAAGCTAATAACCTTGCATTTTTTCAAAGAGATCTTAATTCATCATCTTCAAAAATTTTTATAGCAGATACATATCAAAATATATGGAATATCATTAAAGAACGTGGTGTGATCAAATCGCATTATTACGAATCTTGGAATGCAAATCAACAAATGAAATTGTATATTGATTATGATAAAAAAATAGACCCAATAGACCCAAAAGATTTAAAAAGGAGAATTCAACGAATAGATGATTCAGATTCTGTCAAACATAAAACTGATATCATTAATATTATTAATACCGTAAGGCAATTATTACCAGATATCAAAAGTGTATATATCCTAAAATCTTGCCCTGATACTGAAAAAAAAAGTTATCATATAATATTTGATGGTATACATTTTCCCAAAGCAAAAAGTATTCAAGTCTATTTAGAAGAACAAATCAAACCAAAATTTAGAGATCTTTTTGAAAAAAAAATAATTGATACCAAAGTATATGCACCTATTTGTTTTAGAACATTACTATCAACCAAATGCGGTCAAAACAGACCATTGTTTTTATTAAACACAGGTGCTTTTTTAACTGAATTACAAGAAATTATTATACCCCCAGAAGATACAACATTTGAACAATTTTTAAAAACTTGTATAACAAACATAGAACCAGATAGTATCCTTTTTAATTACAAATCAGAAAAGAAAAAAGACAATTCCAAAAAAGTACATTTAATGAACAATGACGACGATATCTATTCAGATAAAGAAGTTGTGCGTAAATATCTTGATATATTGGACCCAGAAAGGTGGTCAGATAGAAGCAAATGGCTTAATATAGGATATATTCTATCATCGATAAATCGTGAATATATAGATTTGTGGCATTATTTTTCTTCAAAATGGGAAAATTATGATGAAACACATGCTAATATAGCTTGGGATTCTTTTCAAAATAGCGAATATATCTATACCATAAATAATTTAATATACCTTGCAAAAATAGACAACCCAGAAGAATTTAATGAATTATCAAAAGAAATACCCAACCACGATATAAAATATCTAAGACCTTTTGATAATGTCCTAAGTAAACTAATTTATAGATTATATGGTGAAAATTTTGTATGTAGTTCTCCTGAAAAAAATGAATGGTATTATTTCAATGGTATTCGGTGGAAAAAGGAAAATAAAAGTTATAATTTACGAGTTTTAACAATTAATGAAGTATTTACAAAAATTGAAAAGTACAGACGTCAATTAATCAAAGAAGGTGCAAGTGACGAAATTATCAAAAATTATCACAATATCCTTCAAAAACTGGGCAGTGGCATCAAATTAAATTGCCTAGAACTTGAATTTTACAACTCTAATTTTAATAAAATCATCGATCAGGATAAAGATTTTATAGGCTTTGAAAATGGCGTGTATGACTTGAAAGAAATGGAATTCAGAAAAGGCAGATCAAGCGATTATATATCTTTAAGTACCGGATATGAATTTGTAGAATACACTGAAACACATCCAATGTATATCGAACTTTTTGAATTAATTTGTAAAATATTACCCGAAGTAGATGTAAGAGAATTTACATTAAAAAGTTTAGCTAGTTGTTTAGATGGACACACACGTGATGAAAATTTTTATATATGGTCCGGTAAAAATGCAACTGGTGGAAATGGTAAATCAAGTCTCTGCGAATTACACCTTAAAGCATTAGGCGAATATGCCTGCATAAGTCCTGTAAGTTTATTAACTGGTAAAAGAGAAGCAGCTAATAGCGCTAATAGTGCTTTGGCTAGTATACGTAATAAAAGATGTGTTTTCATGCAAGAACCAGCTGCAACTGATCAAATTCAAGTAGATGTTATGAAATCTTTAACAGGTGGTGATCGAATTTCTACTCGTGAATTAAATAGTTCACAAATTGAATTTAAACCAGTTGCAAAATTTTTTATGGCTACAAATAAACTTCCAGGATTATCCGGAAGTGATGGAGGAACTAGTCGTAGATTAAAAATTACAGAATTTGTTGCAAGATTTGTTGAAAATCCTAATCTTGAAAATATTAAAAAAGGAATTCATGAATTTAAAATAGATAAAGAACTTAAATCAAAACTTGATAATTACGGCCCAGTTTTTATGAATATATTACTTGTATATTATAGAAAATACAAAATGTCAGGTCTTATCCCACCTGACAATGTTGCAAAAGTAACCAAAAAATTTGAAGCCGACAATGATATAATTAAACAATTTGTAGATGAAAATATAATTGTCGGTGGTCCAAAAGATTTTATTACAAAAGAAGAATTAAAGGCGTTGTTTACTAAAGATTACGCTTTGAAAAATCATTTTGGAAAACTATCCAGTTTTATAACACAATTGGAAAATATTTTATGTAGCGAAATGAAAATCGATCCCAAAAAAAGAATAGCCAAATTCATTGGATTCTTTATTAAAGGACCAGAATTACAAGAAGAAGAAGAAGAAGAAACGTTTGATGATCTTTAATATTTTAAAAAGTATCTGAACTACCCGAACTATGTGTTTCTTCCGAACTATCTGAACTGTATACCCCATTATCAATTTTTATTTTTTTTATATTAGATTTAAAAAATGAAGATGAACTCTTTAATGTTGAATTGTTAACCACTGGATTTGGGTCTTGGTGTTGTAAAATCCTAGATTTTCTAGTACAATTTTTTACAATAGATTCCTTATAAGGGTCTTGATACAGTGGTGCTTGATACAGTGGTGCTTGATACAGTGGTTCTTGATACAGTGGTTCTTGATACAGTGGTTCTTGATACAGTGGTTCTTGATACAGTGGTTCTTGATACAGTGGTTCTTGATACAGTGGGGCTTGGTACAGTGGGGCTTGATACAGTGGGGCTTGGTATAATTCTTGTTGTGGTTCTTGATACAGTGGGGCTTGGTATAATTCTTGATACAGTGGTTCTTGGTATAATTCTTGTTGTGGTTCTTGGTATAATTCTTGTTGTGGTTCTTGGTATAATTCTTGTTGTGGTTCTTGATACAGTGATTCTTGTTCTGATTCTTGGTATAATTCTTGTTGTGGTTCTTGATACAGTGATTCTTGTTCTGATTCTTGTTCTTTATACAATGGGAATGGTATAGTACTATCATCTTTTAGATATTGAGATCTTGATGATTTTAATGGTTGTAATTCAAAAACAGAATCTGTTTGAGTTGACGTATTAAAAAAGTAGGCTGATTTATTTGATGATTCAGAATTTAAATCGACAGTTTTAAACGTTTCAGTATTATTATAAATGACATCTTGTGTGTCTAAAACACTTTCATTTGCACATAATTCATTAAAATGATTATTAAACATTTCATTTTCCATTTGTTTAGTTGTAAATTCTGATGATGTAAATGGATTGTGATAAGTTGTTTCTGTAAAAACATTACGACTCCTACTTCTATAATAGGGAGAATTTATATTAGGTTTACCAAATATACTATAATAATAACTTTGTAACTTATTTTTACACATTTGATATATAGTTTCAGGTTGTTCTTTTTGTATAAAAGAAGTTTGTGCTTCTATATCATTGTGCAGTGGATTGTTTGTAAAACGATATACTATTTGATCACCCAAGTATTTGATTCCAACAAATATTTTTCCGCAAAATCTAGCAAAATTGTATATATAACTAAAAAATGAAGTAAACCGGTATAATACAAATAATATAGTAAACAAGTACCAAATTGAATTTATAATAATACTTAAAAGATATAAATCTATCATATATTCATATTATATAAAAATTTTAAACAAAATGAACAACAAATAAATACTTTTATTAAAAAAAAACGAATTTAAAAAAAAAATTTATTTTATTTAATAGTAGTAAATTATTGTTAATGTTATGTTTAAACAAAATGAAAATTCACTTGCAAAATATAAAACAAATTTAGAAAACAACAATGATTTTATTTATTTAAATGATACACATATAAAAAATTACAATGATAATATCAAAAAAACACCACCAAACAAACAAAAATATAGAAATGTATATTGTGTAAACTGTGGTGAAAAGGGTCATGTTGTCAAAGATTGTAATGGTCCAATTACAAGTTTTGGAATTGTAGCATTTAAAACAGTCGATAATCATAAACAAGAAATACACGATAAAAATACAAAATTACAAGAAATAATACATCAATCAATTGATAAAAGTTATAATACATTATACAAATCAAATAATATGTATCCAAAAACGAAATTTTTAATGATACAAAGAAAAGATACAATGGGGTTTACTGACTTTGTTAGAGGTAAATATCCTGATGATGAAAATGAAATTGCGAAAATTTTACCAATTTTTTTAAATGAAATGACTCAGGAAGAAAAACAAAATTTGTTGACAAAAAGTTTTGTAGATATATGGCAATCATTGTGGATTAATCATGAATCTAAATGTTATAAAAATGAATACGATTTGGCATATAAAAAATTTCAAAAGTTAAACATACCAGAACTTTTAAAAAATTCAAATAGTACTTTTAAATATCAAGAATTTGGGTTTCCAAAAGGGCGTAGAAATATGAAAGAAACAAATATTGCATGTGCTGAAAGAGAATTTTTTGAAGAAACAGGATATGATAAAAATAGTTATGATTTTATAAAAAACTATCCTACTATTTTAGAAGAATTCATCGGTACAAATGGTATTAAATATAGACATATATATTATTTAGTAAAAATGAAACCAGATATTCCACCACCGAGAATAGATTATAAAAATAAAATTCAAACTGGTGAAGTTCAAAACATTGGTTGGTTTACATATGAAGAATGTATGTCTATAATAAGACCATACGATATAGCTAAAAAGAAAGTTATTAGAAAAGTATATCAAGATTTAATTGCAATGAAAAACGAATACGAATGTTCAAATTTCTATTACACTGATAAAAAACATATTTCATCTACATCACCTAGAAAAATACCATATAAACCACCTTATAAACAAATTCAAGTACCGAGATCTTTATAAATTAAATTATAAAATTATAAAATTATAAAATAATAAAATATTTATAATATTATATGCATAAAAAAGTAGTTAAACGCGCAGTTAAAAAGTCAGTTAAACGCACAGTTAAACGCGCGGTTAAAAAACCATCAGTTAAACGCGCAGTTAAAAAGTCAGTTAAACGCGCGGTTAAAAAACCATCAGTTAAACGCGCGGTTAAAAAGTCTGTTAAACGCGTGGTTAAAAAGTCTGTTAAACGCACGGTTAAAAAACCATCAGTTAAACGCACGATTAAAAAGTCTGTTAAACGCGCGGGTGGTGCAAATTTAAAACCAGGTCAGGTAATAGATGTGTTTGGGGGTCCGATGTATCCCAAGTTAAAACCAGGTCAAGTAATAGATGTGTTTAATGGTCCGATGTATAAATTACGACCAGGTGAATCCATTGATGTTTTTAGCGGGCTTAAACAAAAAAACGGGGGTCAATATCAAATTGCGGGTTTTGATAAAAAAAATACAAAGTTTCCTAGAAAAATGTCTAAAGAATATTGTATAAAAACATCTTGTAAACATATGGGATTTTCTCAAAAAGCTAGTTGCAGATATTATAAAAATTGTTACAAATAATAGAGTACGTTAAGTAATGTATATTTTATTATATATAAATATAAAAAATGTCTGGTCAAATACCAAATACATTGATAATATGTATATTATTAGGATTAATATCTTGGTACTACTTTACAAAATTACAAGATTCTGAAAAAGAATATAATAAACTTTATAAAAAATACGAACATACATGTATGGAGAATGAGAAAATAAAATCTCGAGTTAACGATTTACAATCTTATAAAGATGATGTATCAAAGACTTTTAAAATATTAGATAACGAACTAGTTTTAATTAATGAACATTTAAATAAACGAAATACACCTGTTAGTATTAGAAGACCAGCACTTGACTTTAGAAATAATGTATCATTATTAACACCACAACTATTAAGTTCGTTGTTTAATAATGTAAATACCGAAGAAGCAACTCTACCACATTCATTCTCAAGAACATATTCATCATCTTCTTTGCAAAATTTAACACAAAATAATTCACAACAACCTGAAAGACAAGCTGAACAACAAGCTGAACAACAAGCTGAACAACAAGCTGAACAACAAGAACAACAAGCTGAAAGACAAGCTGAAAGACAAGCTGAAAGACAAGCTGAAAGACAAGCTGAAAGACAAGCTGAAAGACAAGCTGAAAGACAAGAACAACAACCTGAACAACAAGCTGAACAACAACCTGAACAAAGTCGAGGTGGTTTATCTATTGATTTTATGGAATTACAAAATTATACATTACCGGGGTCATCACGAGGAATTTATAATAATTATCAACAATTTTTAATAGACAAAGAAAATTCAAATGTAGAATAATTTATTTTTCATAAAAAAATTCAAATGTGGAATTATTTATTTTTTTTATCTTTGTATTATATAAACTAATAATAATGCCTAAATTTGCAATGAGCGATGCTAGAATATTTACAGATTACAATCCAAATTGTGAACTTAACAAACTTATACAAAAAAAATACAATATAACAGATGCAAATGAATATAGAGCCTTTTTACAAAAAAATGCTCTTAAAATAATGGAAGAATCCGCAAAGTATGATATGGAACCTAATTGCAAATTTTGTCCAGTATGTAAATTAGCAATTGACTATAAACCAACTGGTAATTAAACTAAATTTAAATTTAAAAATAAAGCAATTTAATTTTTAAATGAAGTACCAATTGTATGCTGATATATTATGGTACATTGGACATATTATTACAGGATTTGCAATAGTTGTAAACCACTATGATTTTGAAATGAGTGTACTTACGGTATTCATTGGTCAGTTTATTACAATAATCTCACGTCCTATTGGTCGTATTAAAAACAATACGAATCGTACATAAAATTTATTCCCAAAATTTATTCCCAGGATTTATTCCCAAGATAATGGCCAAGGATTTGGTTTACACTTACCTATACCCAAAGTTTGTTGTACCATTACGGGAACTTTGGAATTATTTTTTAAACATTCAGAGTGACCTCTACCTAATAAATGTCCAATTTCATGATTAACAAGATAAATTCTATAATTATCAAGATTTAATTTTGAATGTTTACTACCTCGTTTCCATCTATTAACGTTTATATATATAGTATTATTACTGATATCAGCACAAGAAAGACCTTTAAAAGAACAAATTTTTTCAACTGTTTTAGCAGGAACGATTTTTATAATGATGTCGGATTTATATCCGTCAGATTTATATCTTTTGTCAGATTTATATCCTTCGGATTTATATCCTTTGTCAACTTGTTCAAAAATATATCCGTGAGAAAGCCATCCTCTAGGATCTTGTAAAACAGACTTTATTTTATTTTCAACAAGAGTTTCATTCATCATTAAAGATTTGTCAAATTTTACAGTATAAGTTAAAAACATTTTATAATTTGTCAAGTATATTATGTGGAAATATTTTAATTTAACAAAAACTTTTTTTAAATGTATATATTAATGAGTACATCTTTATGGATTATAACATTTTTATTACTGTGGTTTTTTATTTACTACTCTTTAAAAATGTCTAATGAAATTGTATATTTTCAATCAGAATTGGATAATAATACTTATATTATAAGGCGCGGTAACATAAAATCCCAACAATATCTAAAAGATTCTGTTAATACATTAGCTGAAATTAATAAACGCATTTTAACATTAATGTCAAGCTTAGAAAAATCATCAGATTCAAAAATAATACAAATATCAAAAAAATTAAAGGAAAACTATTCTTATTCTATCTTATCCGAAGCAGCCATAGATAATAGATACACAACTTACACTATAAACAAACAAGATATGCACATTTGTTTAAGAACAAGAAATCAAGATGAAAAACTATACGATATCAATTTATTAATGTATGTTGTATTGCATGAATTGGCACACATGTGTAATTACGACGATGACGATAATCCAATACAAGGACACGGTGACGAATTTCGCGAAATATTTAAAATACTTGTATTAGAAAGTATAAAAACAAACGTATATAGATACGAGGATTACTATAAAAATCCAAAAGAATATTGTGGTATAATATTAAGTTCACAAATTGCATAAATTACTTTTGTAAAAAGAAATTCCTTTTACAAAAAAAATGAATCTATTATAAAATTATATAAAAAACAATGCAAAATCTTTACGAAACAGATAACGAAAGTATTAATAGTATGGATAGTACTAAAATTTTACATGTAAAAGAAAAATATAATCCGTATAGTGATAGTTTAGTAAAAAGAATGGTTAGCAAATGCGAAAAACTATCAGACAATGATGATAACGATACAAAAAATTTTAAAGAAAAAGAATCTCTATACAATTGTAAACTTTGTTTTAATAAATCACCAAAAGAAAATTATATGATATTATCTTGTAATCATATTTTCCATATTGAATGCTTGGCCGAATCACATTTTGCAGATGTTTACAAATATCCTATTATTGATAATGAATATTTTTCTAATAGAAAATGCACAACTTGTTCTCAAATTATGCAATTAGAAGAAGTAATGTATTTACACGGAAAATTTTTATCAAATACAAAAAATCTTATCCAAAAACACCAATCTTCAATTGAACATTTAGAACATCAAATGAAACAAATTAAAAATGAATTAAGAACTTGTTATGATTATAAACATAAATTAGAACAAGAAAGAGAAAAATCTAAACAAATTGTATCTATTTTAACTACTATGATGTAATCGTACATCGGTTCGTCTATCGGTTCGTATTTTTATTTTAAATTAAAAAAGTACGGTAAAATTCTAATTTAAAAATTTACGTAATAATAAGTTTATAATGTCTTTAGGAATTAATAAAAAACAAAAGTGTGAACAAGGCGATTTTGACATAGATACAAAATTAAGCTTACTAATGAAATCTCTTACCGATTTTTATCAAAACCCCGTTTACATTGAACAAATTAAAAGTATAATTGATCAAAATAGCGTCATTTCATTACGTATTTTAGACTGGTTTATTACAAACTTTTCAAAAAAACATAGAACAATTATCACAAATAGTAATGGATCAATTGATGTCTACCAAAATTACAAATTGCAATTAAAATCCTTCAGTAAAAAGCAATTTGATCCGTTCTGCCGTAAGAATAAGATCATTTTCTATTACAACGATGATGATTATATTGAGACATCTTGCGGCCAATTATGTTTTTTTAGATGGTGTTTTGACAATGATATTTTAACACATGTGAAAAATAACCTAAGTACAATTGAACAAGATATGAAAAATTCATTAAAATCTAAAAAAACATCAAAAGACGACACTTCATCGTCTTGTACGAAACGACAACCATTAAGTATTTCAGCTTCAAGAAGTGTTTCTAAACAAAGTGTAAAATATGTTGTTAAATTTGATTAAAAAAATATTTTTTTGACATTTTTTACAAAGTTTTGCTTTTTTTTACAAATTTAAAGTTAAAATTTATATTATACTTACACAAAAACTTGATATAGTAAATTTAAATAAGATTATCAGATAATTATCAAAGCAATTTCCTTAAAAAACTTGAAGAAAAATTTACAGAAAATGATCAAAGACTATTTGTATCAAGTTTTTATTGTTATCTTAATTATAATACTAAAACCGACTTTGTTGTTTTACGGCAACCTGCGGAAAAGCTGCTCCGCAAGTTGGCGGATCAAAAAACGAAACTGAAGGAAAAGCTGCTCCCGAAGTTGCGGGAGCAAAAAACGAAACTATAGAAAAAGCTGTTCTCCACCAACCTGTAGAAAATCAATGGAAAGAAAGTTGCTCCCGCAACTTCGGGAGCAGCTTTTCCTAAGAATTTAGGTGGTGCTGGTAAAAATAAATAACATGTTTTAATGACTATAAATACATTTGAAAAGTTGTGTCTTAAAAGTAATACAAAAAAGCAACAAATTAATTTCTTATTTTATTTCTCGAACAAGTGTTTTGTTGAAACGAGAAATAGATTCTACATTCCAGTGACTTAATAAACCCCCACTGTAGTAAATATTATCTTTTCCTTGTATAGCCGCTATTTTTTGTGGAACTTTGTTTATCAATTGTTCTGGACTAAATTGTAGATTGTATTTATATTTACGGAATCTTTTTAAAGTGATTTTTCCAAAATCTCTAAAAGAATACAACTCTTTTTTCAACATTTCTAGTATTTCAGATTCGCTCCTTTCAAATTCAACGTCATCTAATGTTGCTAATACCCATGAAACCTTGGACTTTTCTTTAATATTTGCTAAAGGGAATTTAGCAATATCCACTATATGCGGAAGATTATCAAATACAAACAAATTACTCTCGGTATTTGATTTTTCAAATTCTAAAAGTAAACTGACAATATTTTGACGTTTAATATGACCATATTCTGATATAACTGCTTTTGCTGGGTTTTCAATTAAATCTAAAGGAGCAGCAACGAATGCTTTATCGCATATTATTTCTTTTCCATTACATGTAATTAGAGCTTTACCTAGGTGTCCCTTTACAGAAGTTACACATGAATTAAATTCAACTTTAGAGTTTGTATATTTGACTATTTCTTCCCAAAGCGTTTGATAGCCTTTGTCGACAGAATAGACTTTCCATAAAAATACATTAGCGAAAAGCGAAGGAGTAAACCATCTAAAAGCATTATATGCAGTAATCTTTTCTGGTGGGCCGTAAATTTGTCCTGTTGTGGATATTTTAAGAATTTTTGTATTGAAAGGCATTTTGTACTTGTTAAGAAAATCATAAAACGTCATTGAATTGCACTTCCAAGTTGGATTATTTTCTTGCCCAAACAACTTCCACATTGTATAAAACGCAGTATATTTCATTATTGTTGGGAAACTTTTAAGATCGATTTCTGATACATAACTTGTTATATTTGATTTTGAAGTATAATATTTACCAGGATCAGCTCTACTAAAAGTTAGTGAAACAGTTTTTAACATTTCGTTAATACAAGTGTATCCACCTGTAATAAAACACGTTCCTAGTTCATGTACAATATTGTCCTGTATATAAATTTCACTCTGACCTCCGATTCGTTGGGAGTGTTCGTAAATTGTAATTTGAGTATCTGGATATTTTTTGTGTATAAAATAAGCCAATGAACATCCAGCCGGCCCACCTCCTATAATCCCAATTTTTTGTTTAACCATACGCTTTATTTTAATATATACTAACAAAAAAGTTTTAAAAATCTAAATATAAAATCTTTTAATTTTAAAACAAAAAATAATAAAAGTAAAGGATATTTTAAAACATTTACTCAAGTACTTCAACATATATATTCCTTTCTTTATTTAAGATAACACTGACCATTCTATGTCTTCCATCGATTATATAATAAACAGGTTTCTCATTTTTTTTTAATATTTTTAATTTTTCTTCTTCGTCATAATAATAACATTTTCTAACTTGAATCAATGATTTCAATGGACTATATTCTGGTGGTATATTTCTAGGTAATCTATAACCAGAATACACCAGACTCCCATTTTGATCAAGACATTTTTTAACCCTTATTTCATCATTAATAGAATTTCCAGATCTTTTTGGTATTTTTTTAAATTTTTTTAAAAACATTCGATTATATTGGTATTCTTTAACTTTATTTATAATTGGATCTGATATGAGGATTTGATTTGATATTATCCTTTTAATTGGCATTTACATTTACTTTATAAATTAAAATTTTAAAATAGATACGTTAGTTTGTAGTGGCGGTGGTACAAAAGGGTATAACTTCATTTGTGTAATAAAATATCTTGGTGAATTAAAAGAAAAAACGTCAAAATGAGGAATTAAGAATGATTTTAATAAATCCAAATGTGTTTACCCAAAAACAGATATAAAAAGAATAACTTGTGTATCAGTCGGGTGTAAACCCCTATAATCCCAATTTATTTTAATATATACTAACAAAAAAGTTTTAAAAATCTAAATATAAAATCTTTTAATTTAAAAACAAAAAATAATAAAAGTATATACAATGATCAAGTTAATTTCTACATTTTTAATGTTTTCAAGTATTTATTCAGCAGTTACCCCAGTCTGTCCATTAAAATGCCCTAGTTGTACTAAATGCGATACACAAAAAGGAACTTGTACTCTTCCACGTGATTTTGTATCTTGTACGTCTAAAACTATTCCGGGGATTTGTTATGCAGGTGTATGTAATCCAAAATTTAGTTTAACCCCTACACCAGCAAAGGCAGTCGGTAAATGTACTAATTATAATTGCGATTCTGTAACTGGCACGTGTGTTTTTTCAACTAGACCAGATGGATATGATTGTTCTACAGTAGGTGCGTTGGTTCATTCTGTTTGTAAATCAGGCGTATGTACAAATGTTGTATTAGGATTATCTGACCCTGCCATTTTTCCATGGAGAAATGTTGGTTGTGTTGGTATTCCTAATGGTACTCCATGTGATACAAATGATGTTTTCGACAACGAATCCTGTTTAGATGGAGTTTGTAAATTTCCAGACGGTTCATATTATGGTTATTTACCAGGAACAATTTAAAAAAGTTTAAAAAAGTTTAAAAAAGTTTAAAAAAGTTTAAAAAAGTTTAAAAAAGTTTAAAAAAGTTTAAAAAAGTTTATAAAAAAATGAAATATGATTTTTTTTATAAAACTCTAAATGACACGTATAAAATATCTAATAAGTATTTTTAATTTACAAAATATATTGTATGTTTTACATCACTTGTTTTTTTTAATACCAATTACTTTTATATTGAATAGTTTTTTATTATTTATACAGAATGCATTTCAAATATTTTTCAAATATTATTACAACATTATAGAATATATAGTTGATTTGCATATTTATATATTTTATGAATATATTATCTTTTATTTAAAAACAAAAGTTTTATATAATTTATAAAAATGAAATTTGCATTATATATTAGTTTTTTACCGTTAGTTATTTCAAAAGGGATTTTAGCCTGCCCTTCAAATTGCCCACCCTGTATGAAATGCAATCCCTTGAAAGGATTATGTATTGCACCAAGAGATTTTGTTAGTTGCAGTGGTGGTTCTGGTATGTGTTATGCAGGAACTTGTATTACAAATTTAGTTTTAACACCACCAATCACTAAAGCACTTGGTGCGTGTCAAACATATAAATGTGATAAAACTGGAGCATGTAATTTTGCTAATAAACCAGATGGAACTGATTGTACTACTGCAAAAGATTTGGCGGCCATTAAATTTACACCATCAGTTTGTATCAAAGGTACTTGTCAAAAAGTTGTTTTAGGTTTAACTGATATTCCACCATTTAGAAACATTGGATGCTTAGGTTTAGCAAACGGAACTGCATGTGATACAAATGATGTTCTTGGCGATGGTGAAACTTGTGTAAACGGAGTATGTAAATTCCCAGATGGATCATTTTATGGTCTATTACCTTGATCTTTTTAATACATTTATTTTAGGCAAATTAAAAACTTTATATATTTTTCATAAAAAGTATATAAAATTTTGAAATGTAATTTCATAAAAAAGTATATAAAAAACATCGTTTAGTTGTAAAAAAAATTATATATATAAATAATAGAGAATTCAAAATGTTTTTTATATCATTATCGTCAATATTAATTAATTCACTTATTGTGGCATTAGTTTCGTGTCAAACAATACAGGACGTCGTTGTCAAAGTTCCAAGTAATATAACAATGTTTGTAAAACTTCCAGTTTGGAAACCTAAAACTGTAACTTATGATCCAACTATAGTAGATTGGAGAAGTGTTATTTCAGGATGTAGAGCAACGTGTCGTTTTGATAAACGTTTATGTAATTTTTATATAAGGGCATCAGCGCACGATTCTTTATCTGTATCAGAAGGATTTGGTGGTGCAGATGGATCTTTAATCTTGACGGCTGATGAAATTTCAAGAGGTGAAAATAATTACGATAGTTTTACATTTTTATTATCGAAAAATATCTTGTCACTTGCAAAATTATACAACAGTTCTGTTGCAGATGTAGTTGCAGTTTGTGGAGCTGTTGCAACAGAATACCAAGGTGGTCCAACAATTATTTTCAATGATACTGTACAACCATTTTTAGTTGGTAGATTGGATAAAACTATTCCTAATCCATCAAATGCATTAGCTCCGGCTAATTTAAACACAACAGGATTTAGTAATTTTGCCACAAAAAGAAATTTAACAGTTGAAGAAATGACTGCTTTGTTGGGATCTCATTCATTAATTGATCACACTGGTTGTACTAGAACAAACGGAACCGAATGCGATCCTTATACAGAATCGTGTACTGATCTTAGAATGTTTAGATGGTCAAATCAATATTATAAAGACGTATGTACACCTAATATTCGTATAAACATACCACCTGTTAGAAGTACATTACCATTGCAAACTTTAAAAACATTAAAAACAATTAACATGTGCAAATTTACAAGTCCAGAGTTACGTCTAAGGCAAAATGATATTTTTGTTGCAGAAATAGTGACTCTTTTTGGTGTAACTAATCCTGATGCATTTATCATAAATCTAGATACAGAAAAAGAGGATGTCACTTGGTTTGATAAAAAATTAAATACAAAAAGATGGTTATATACCGTAAACGATGCTTGGCTTGGGCTAGCTTGTCAAAATCAATTACCTGTAAATGAACACAATACACGTATTGGAAATGCCATGAATGCATTTAAAAATAGTTCAGCAGATTGGGATAAAGTATATATTAGGGCTTATAAAAAAATGATTAATGTAGGTGCAAATTGGAGTATGCAAAATGGATTTCCAATAACTGGCGACGAATGTAAATCTGGATATGTTTCTGCATTAAAAGGTATTACATTGGATTGTAGTAATTGTGATGAAAATGCAAGGAGATCTGGTACATATAAATGCGATCCAAATTGCAAATGCAAGACAGCCTTTTCAAATAGTGTAAGGTTTTATTATTAAAAATTATTATTAAAAATTATTATTAAAAATTATTATTAAAAATATTTTTTAAATTGTTTAATTAAAACAATGTCAATTTTAGCAAAAAAATTAAATGGTAAAAGACCATTAGGTGTTTATTTTCAATCTTGGTCATCAAATTGGAGCAATACCGCATCAAATTTAGATTTAACAAATATAAATAATAAAATAAACATTGTATTTTTATCTTTTATTAACCCAAATTGTTCTTATATTAAAGGGTCAAATACATTTTCTGGAACAGGATTGGATTTTTCATCAAATTTTTCTACAGTTAAAGAATCTATCCAAATTTTAAAAACAAGAGGTGTTATAGTAATGTTAAGCGTAGGTGGCGCAACTTATCATTTTAACGATTCATTTAACCCTAAACCTATAATCGATTTTGCCAATGATCTAGGCGTTGATGGTATTGATATAGATTGGGAACCAACTACAGGCGCATCAGAAGCAAATCAATTAGGTTCAATTATCAACAAAATTCGAATTAATTACCAATCTGGACTATTATCTATGGCGGCATTTTCAGTGGGGGCATATGGACAAGGAGATTTTACTAATTCACAACCATCGGGACAATATACAAGTATGTGTATTCCAGGATTAAAATCAAATGGACATCAATTAGATTTTATTAATATAATGTCATATGATGCCGGCAATACATATAATCCGATCGAAGCATTTAAATCATATAGATCTTATTATAAGGGTCCTCTTTTAATCGGAGCTGAAGTACCACCAGAAGCTTGGGGTGGTAACGTTATTACATTAGATAAAGTAAATACTTATTCAAAATATATATTAACTGATAATCCTTTAAATGGTCTTTTTGTTTGGAGTTATCAAAAACAAGGTCAACCTTCATCTATTGATATAATATCATCTGCCCTTAATGTATTCAATCTCTCTAAAATACCAACAATACCTCAACAAAATCCGTCGTCTAATAACTCTAAAATATCTATACCATCAAAACCCACACCACCATCATCTTTACCACAACCAACGGTACCACAACCAACGGTACCACAACCAACGGTACCACAACCAACGGTACCACAACCAACGGTACCACAACCAACGGCACCACCAACGGTGTCACAACCAACAGCGTCAAAACCAACGGTGTCACAACCAACGGTGTCACAACCAACGGTGCCACAACCAACGGTGTCGTCTAATAACTCTAAAATATCTTTATGGAACACGAATATAAAATATTCAATTAATGACATAGTACTTTACAATGATAAAAAATATAAATGTATACAATCTCATACATCCATCGTTACTTGGGAACCATCTATATATACACAAGCATTATGGTCACTTTTGTAATTTATTTTCATTATATAAGAATAATGACTTTACCACCAAAACCTGGATTATATAGAAGACTTGCATATGGCGATCAAATTAGACACAGAAATCGACGTAGAAATTTTTTATCAATTAATTTATTTCCAGAACAAAATTATAATTTAATTAACCAACATATGAGTCAATTTAATAGAGGTACATCTACCGTATCTAACTTTGGCCAGCAAGGTACATCTACCGTACCGATGTCGAACTTTAGCCAGCAAGGTACCTTACCGATGTCTGTTCAACAAGGTACCATTGGTATACCATATACATATGAACAATTAGTTACATTAGAAGATGTGCAAGTTGGATTAAATACTAAAGATTTAGTTAGAAATTCAAAAATATCATTAAATGAAAATTCTTTTTTATGTAGTATTTGTCAAGACAATGACGAAGTAATAATTAGAATATTAAAATGCAATCATTATTTTCACATAACATGTATTGACAAATGGTTATCTAACAATAAAACCTGCCCAGTATGTCGATACAATCTAGAAAATTAAATTTAATTGAATTGAATTGAATTGTATTTAATTGTATATAATTATTTTATATACAATTTATATACAATTTATATAATGAAGTCATCGTCTATTATAAGTTTTATATTTTTAGCAATGATATTGTGTGGATTCTATTATTTAATACAAGCATCCAAAGAAACATTTTCAAATATATCAAAAACAGATTTACAAGCACAAATCAATGATGCTTACAACAAATATATTTTTGGATTTAGAGCACTGGGTTTTTAAATGGCACTCAACTTTCGTTAATTACCATTTAAATCCACTCGCTACGAACTGAAATCAACGTTAAGTTGATTTAGTTTAATTCCATAGTTAGAAGGTTTCCTTATCTACTTTTTAAGGCGTGTAGCTAATAGATAATCCTTCCACAAGCTCTTAATGCTACACCAAAAAGAGCCTATTTAATAGGTATTACAGGTGAAACACGCCTTCGCTGTCCTCTATAGAGTAAGTGTTGTTTTAGTAATACTAAAGTTGAGATAAGTAGGAATCATAGTTATCTAATTTAGATAGTTCTCTTATTTTCAAATCAATTTTTTAAGTGCCATTTAAAAACCGCAGTGCTCTAAACAATTTTTAAGATAAATACTCTAAAGGATCATTCAAAATCAAAAATTGAATTTTAAACACAAATTAACAAAATTAATTTTAACCAATGATTGAATTAATTATACTTGCTGCTATACAAGTTGTATGTTGGTCATCTATTTGTATATATAGATCGTGTATGTTTAAAAAAATTAATCAATCTGATATATATATTAATTTACCTAAATACGAAGAAGAACCCTTACCAATATATAAAAGATACGAAAACGGATCAAATCCGCCTGAATACACCTTACCGTCTGTTCAGCAAGGTACCTTACCGTCTGTTCAGCATATTATAATAATATAATTACATTATTTTATGTTTTAAATTTAATAATGTATCATTCATTTCAACTAAATCTAAATCATCATTTTTTATTATAAAATCAAAATCTTTATCAATTAAATTATCTAATTCGCATTCTGATATATGATTTCTAACATTTTCTAATAAATTTAAATCACCTTTTGATTCTTTAAACAATCTTTGGTAATTTCGCTTAGGTGAATCTATTTTTATAATAGTCGCATTACGTTTACGTAACCAATTATATTCATTTAAAAATCGAAGGTCGTTAATTACAATTACATCAATACATCTATTTGCAAATATCGTTATCCAATTATCAAGATATTTTATCCAGATATCTTTACCATATTTATCTCTTCCATTTTCTGTACCTTCTTTTTGTAATAAACTTCTAGTAATATTTGTCTTTTCAATATATACGTCATTATAACAAACATTATTCATAGTCATTACATTGATTTTTAATTGATCTGCAAAAGAAAGCTGCAAACACCTCTTATTGCAGCTTTTTTCTATATACGGAATTATATATTTTTCAATCAAAAAATCTTTTCCACTCCCCATTTTTCCAGCAAGTGCAATAATTTGTACATCTTTCATTTACGGTATTATTGTATTATTATTAGTATTATTGTATTAGTATTATTGTATTAATATTTCATTTTTTTAAAGTCTAAAATGAAAATTTAAAAGTAATCTTTATATAAAAAGTATCTTTATATAAATTAAAAAGTATTACTGATGAAAATATCATCATATGAATTTAATAATAATACACTTGAAATAATATTTGATACATCATTTAAACAAATTATTTACTCAAAAATTGAACCAATTATAAACGATGATATAAACGATGATATAAATATGGATTCTGATAATACCGAAATTATGTATTCAAAAAATAAAAACAATATTACAATTTTTACTCAAAAACAATATATAATTGTCTTGATTACACAAATTGATAATAAACCAGTACAATATGCTTACCGTATTTCGAAAGAAAATAATAAAAGTATTGATAAAACAATAAATAACAATTTCAATTTAAAAATACAATGTCCAATAAAAAATGAAAATATTTTCGCGAATATAAAAAAGAAATAGCACAAGTAATATGGAACTTGAACGATTATCTAAAAAATTATCATCTCTTTCAACAAAAGTAGAAAAAAGTTATATCAAAGACATTAAAACTGTCATCGATACTATGATGGATGATTTTGAAATTTATTATAAAGATACTAATCAATTAGTAAGCAACGAAAATATTATAAACAGATTTCGTGCCATTTTTTCGACACAAGATGAAATCATTATTTGCAAAGGTATTTCTCAAAATGGAAATAAATGCAACAGAAAAACGACAAATGGAAATGATTTTTGCAAAACGCATGGTTATTTAGCATTTAAACAACATCAAGAATCCAAATCACAAAATTTATATATAATTGAAGAAAATTCTAACCAAAATGATAATCAAAATTTATTAGATAAAACAAATTTGGAATTAATTAATGATACTTTTTATTACGTTGATTCAAATTTTATTTATGACAAAGACTCTTTTGATAAAGTAGGATATGTCGAATATAATAATTCTAAAACAGAATACATTTTAACAGATGATCCATTTATACTTGGTATGTAAATTTAACCACGTAAATTTTAACCACGTAAATTTAACCACGTAATTTTTTATTTTTCTAGATCTGAAATTCTACGTTTCAAATCGTTAACTTCGCCAACAAGTTCTTTAATACATTCAACAAGAACAGCAGTAGTATTACCATAAGCAACCGATCTATATCCAGTTGTAGGATCTACAGATATTAATTCAGGAAATTGTTCTTCGACTTCTTGAGCAAGGAACCCAATATATTGTCTACTAACATCAACTTCAGAATTATTAGAACTTGCAATACGAGTATAAGTAATACCACGAATTTGTTGAACCTTTTCAATACATCCAGAAAGTTGTTGAACATTTGTTTTAAACCTCATATCTGAAAATGATGTAATATCACCAGTAGAATATATATCACCAGAAACATGTAATTTATAACTTGGATTTGCAACACCAACACCAACATTACCTGTAGCAACTAAATTTGTTATTGTAGAATTAGTAATAGATTGATTTGTAACAACCAATGAACCAGCTGAAACAGCTGTTGCAACAACATTAGTAGCAGTTGCATTTGTAGCATAAACTGCACCTGCACTAATACTTGTACTTGCTAATAAACTACTAGCAGTAAGTGTTGTAGTATTAATAGTTGATGCATTTAATGTACCAGCTGAAATATTTGTATCAGTTAAATTAGTTGTTGTAATGTTTACAGATGTTAATGTCCCACCTATAATTAAATTTCCTGATAAACTAAGATTAGCACCTGTAATAGTTGTACCGATTAATGTACCTGCACTAATGACACTACCAATTACATTAGTAGCAGACAAAGACGCAGAACTAACACTTGTAGTTGCTAATAAAGATCCAGTTGTAACTGAACTTGTGATTGCATTAGTTACATTTAAAGATCCAGTACTTACAGCTGTAGCAACAATATTTGTTGCAGTTGCATTAGTAGCATACAATGCACCTGAACTAACACTTGTAGTTGCTAATAAACTAGCAGTTGTAACTGAACTTGTGATTGCATTAGTTACATTTAAAGATCCACTACTTACAGCTGTAGCAACAACATTTGTAGCGGTTGCATTTGTAGCGGTTGCATTTGTAGCGGTTACATTAGTAGCAGACAAAGACGCAGAACTAACACTTGTAGTTGCTAATAAAGATCCAGTTGTAACTGAACTTGTGATTGCATTAGTTACATTTAAAGATCCACTACTTACAGCTGTAGCAACAATGTTTGTTGTATTAAGAGATCCACTACTTACAGCTGTACAAACAACGTTTGTTGCGGTTGCATTTGTTGCTATAACATTTGATGCAGACATTGTTGATGCAACAACTGACCCAGATGTATAACTAACGTCAGATCCAACAGATCCAGTCCATTGACTACCTAAATAAGCAACACCATTTTGATATAAACTTCCAGTAAAATTGATATTTCCAGTAGTTAATCCTGTACTATTAATTGTTCCTAAACTTGAATTTGTAGAAATAACATTTGTAGAATTAACATTTGTAGAATTAACATTTGTAGCATTCAAAGAACCTGTACTAGCAGCAGTTGCAACAACATTTGTTGCGGTTGCATTTGTAGCATAAACTGCAGCAGAAGATACACTTGTGCTTGCATGTATAGAAGTGGCATTTAAAGTACCGATTGTAGTTACACTTGCAACAACATTTGATGCAGTTATTGTTGATACAACAACTGATCCAGATGTATAGCTGATAGCTGATCCAATTGATCCAAACCATTGACTACCTAAATAAGCAACCCCATTTTGATATAAACTTCCAGTAAAATTGATATTTCCAGTAGTTAATCCTGTACTATTAATTGTTCCTAAACTTGAATTTGTAGAAACAACATTTGTAGAAACAACATTTGTAGCATTTAAAGATCCTGCACTAGCAGCAGTTGCAACAACGTTTGTTACGGTTGCATTTGTAGCATAAACTGAACCAGAAGATACACTTGTGCTTGCATTTAAAGTACCAGTTGTAACTGCACTTGCAACTGCATTTGTAGCGTAAACAGAGCCTGAACTAATACTTGTATTAGCTATAACGTTATTTGCAACGATTGAACCAGAACTAATACTTGTATTAGCTATAATATTAACAGAATTAAGAGTTCCATTTGAAATATTTGTTACATTTGCATTTGTAAATGTAGATGTAGTAGCATCTACTGATCCAGAACTAAAAGCAGTAGCGACAACATTAGTCACGGTTGCATTAGTAGCATAAACAGCACCAGAACTAACGCTTGTACCTGCATTTATAGAAGTTGCGTTTAAAGTTCCGGTTGAAGAAGCAGTAGAAACAATATTGGAAGTAGTAATATTTGTTGCATTTAATGATCCAGTACTTGAATTTGTAGAAACAACATTTGTTGTATTTAAAGACCCTGTACTAACAGCGGTTGCGACAACATTTGTTGCAGTTGCGTTTGTAGCATAAACTGCACCTGAAGATACACTTGTACTTGCTAATAAAGTAGCAGTTGTAATTGCACTTGCAACCGCATTTGTTACATTTAAAGATCCCGCACTAGCAGATGTTGCAACAACGTTTGTGGCGGTTGCGTTTGTAGCATACACTGCGCCTGAAGATACACTTGTACTTGCTAGTAAAGTAGCAGTTGTAACTGCACTTGCAACTGCATTTGTTACATTCAAAGATCCTGCACTAGCAGCGGTTGCGACAACATTTGTTGCGGTTGCATTTGTAGCATAAACCGCACCAGAAGATATACTTGTGCTTGCTAATAAAGTACCAGTTGTAACTGCACTTGTAACTGCATTTGTAGCGGTTAATGATCCAACACTTGCAGCTGTAGAAACAATATTTGTAGTAGTAGAGTTTGTACTATTGATATTTGTTGATACAATAGATCCTGCTGTAATACTATCGGATACCTTGAATGTACCTACTATATCTAATGTTTTTGAAGGTGATGATGTACCTAAACCAACGTTACCTTTTGTATAAAATACATCAAATCCACTTGTTTGCCAAACTTCAGAACCACTATATGCGCTACCACCTTTATAAAAATTACCAGTAAAATTAATATCACCAATAATATCCAAAGTATAATTAGGTGATGTATTTGCAATACCAACCTTTTCACCTACTATTAATTTTTTTGCAACTGACGCATCACCCATAGATGTAATAGCCCCACCATTTGAAAAATTTGTAAAACTTGTTGCGTTTTCAGCAACAAATCTGGACGCACCTCCTATTTTAAGTACGTTTGAATTATAAGTTAGATCAGTACTAGATAACGTATCTGCTGAAGCCGCATAAATCAAACTATTTGATACAAATGATCCGGATGTACTTAAAATATATCCTTGAGATCCATTTCCAGAAAGTGGATTACTTCCAGGTGGAGCTGTAGTACTAGCTCTGTATCTTATAATTGTTGTACCAGAAGTATTTTGATTAATATATTGTAATTGACCTATACCACCAGCTTTATTAATTATACTAAATTGTACATTTGTTAAATCACCAGTAAAACTAGAAGTTATAACCCATCCTGATGGTTTGTATAAACCATTGATTTCCCAAACTGCATGTGTTGCAGTTCCGGCGGAAACAGTTACGTTTATCATTGCCTTGAAAGAATTTGCAACATTGTCATCAAAATAAAAGTCTGTGATATCAGTAAATGTATTTTGATTATTCGCCAATGTTGCTTGACGTTCGTAAACAATATCATTTAAATTCGGAGTTATATTAACATTATTAATGAGCGTATGACCAGTGATATATGTATCTTTTGTAGATAAAGTACCATTATTAAGAATAGATCCACTAGTATAACCTGCCGGTAATGAAGTATTCTCTATAACAATTTGTGTTTCGAAAACCTGAGCATCCTGATTGTAAGACATACTTTTATAATAAATACATAGAAAATATTTATTATAAATTCGTAGGTTATTGGAAAAAATAATGATTTGCCTTATATGTTTAATTCACTATTTATCACTTTTAAAATTCGTGTAAAAGATTCCACAAAATTATCTATATTATATACATCCTTTTTAATATTTCTTAAATATTTATGAGCCTTTCTAATTTTACAATCCGTTCTTAATAAATTATTTATTTCAATATTTACACTAGCATAATCATTTGATCTTGATTTAAAGTACAGGGGATACTCTTCACCCAATAATTCCACAACTGCCGGATGTTTATTTATTATTATAGGAGTCGTTCTTACTATACATTCAATAATAGTATTAACCGCAGATGCATCTACTAAATTTATAAAAATAATGTTTTCAGTCATTAATTTATCATAATCATCATTTTCTAAATACTCTATAAATTTCACCGTATCATCCTTATTACATAAATCCTCGTAAAAATGCTTGTGCCAATTATTAATTAATCTGTTATTACAATCATCTAAACAATTTCCAACAGAACAATTTTTAACCAACGAATTTCCAACTGAACAATTTCCAACCGAACAATTTCCAATCAATGGATTCCCAACAGAACAATTTCCAACCGAACAATTTCCAATCAATGGATTTCCAACCGAACAATTTCCAACAGAAGAATTTACCAAGAAATCAATATTTTGACTTTTTGTATAGATTAAAGAATTTTTAATATTGTCTATTAAATTATTTTCTGGATAATAATTGTTCATATTTTTTCCACGCAATGCTATTTTTTCAATTGTACAATTTTCAGTTTTTATTGGTATATTACTTTTATCACCATATAAGAACCCATATTTGCATTTTATAGAGGTAGGTAATGTCAAATTGTAAAATGAATAAACATTTCTTAACCATCCACCAATATGAACAACACTTTTTGATTTATTTTCAAAGAATGATTTATAGGAAAACTTGGAGACATTACTTTCGGTTGGATGAGTTAATTTGTAAACAGATATTTGTAAATTCATTTTTTGAAATTCTTTTTCAAATTGATCTTTTAAATAGTTTGACAAAACAAATATACCTTTGCATTTATCTAATGAATCTATAAATTCTTTACATCCTAATAATTCTTTACAATTATATTCACTGAATGATGTATCAAATGTATGATGCACAAAACCAACCCAAAATTTTTTATAAGGTATTATTTTTAAAATCTTGTTGATTTCACGATTCCAATGAAACGTTCTATCTATATATAAATCCAACAATAATGGACTTGATTTATTATGCAAAAACTCTATATGTTTATAAACATATTGCCATCCAGATCTATGTGCACCAGAATAATCAACTTGATCTATGTATTCCATATCAAATAAACCACGACTATTACTACTTAACTTGTCCTTTTTATTTAAACAATCATTTATAATCCATTTCCATTCTTTTAAATGATCATATTTTTTTGTAGTATCAAAAATCTTTTCCTTTAATCCATAATTATATATCGAATTTATAGTACCATCAGTTAAATTATAAGATATTATATACACAATTGTATTTTGTAAATTATCATCCGCGATTAGCCTAAAATCAGAATACCCCTTTGAAAATGCAAAATCTTTAACAATATTATATAATTCATCAATTTTAATGTTAATGTTCTGACACTTTTTTAGTTCTAAACCCTTGGGTTTATTTATAATTAAATTTACTAATTTACTAACACCATACATATCAAATAGATTTGTATTTATATATAATAACTTGTGATAAATATTTTGTCTAAATTCATTTGCTTTAAATAAACTAGTATAAATGTCAATTAATATACTTGATTCCATTTTTATAGGAATCAACTTTTCATTTACTGGTAAACAATAATTATATTGCCAATTAGTTTCTTTCATCAAATTAAAAATCTTTCTTGTCGTGTATATAGGTATTATCGGAGTATAACAATACATTGAAAATAAACACGCATGAAATCTCATTGGTATACATAAATCAACATTACACAAAATAGCGAAAATTTCATTACTAGTTAATTCCCTTTCAATCAATGTAAAATAGAGATCGTTTAATTTTAATCTATTTACAACATCCTTTGCTATTAGTATATCATTTTCGTTTGGATTTTGTTTACATGTATTGAATGGAACAAATATGATATAATAGTTATTATTTATCAAAAATTCAATAAATTCACACAATCCAGCTATTACATTATTATATTCTTCTAAATAATTTACATTATAAATATGTCTCGATAAACAAAAACAAACTGATTTTTTATTTTTTACCCGGTTATATATATTGGATATCGAGTTTGTTGTCATGTTTGTTGTCATGTTTGTTGTTGCTATATCTAATCTAAACGCACTAACATCATTATAATTTTCGATTTTCTTTTTTATTTTAAATTCGTTTAATAACATACAAGACAAATCTGGTAAATAAAAAACTCGTTCTTTACTAAAATATTTGTAAAATAATTCTATATCAACTCGCGTTCTTAAAAATATATAATCAATTATATTTATCTTTTCAGTTTGTATTAATGTTTCAATATACGGTATACCCACAGATATCGCTACAATCTTGTTCTTTTTATTTTCAAATTTCTTGATAATTTTATCTAAAAAATACGAGTTCAATACATCCCCACCCCCTACAATAATTATATCACTGTCATTAAAAACAACATCTTTTATTTTATCACAATCGTGGAAAAGGGCGTTATATTCGTTATTTATATACGTATCAAATAGGTTTAAAAATGTTTTTTTGTATTGTTCATCCCCGGTATTATAGTGACCATAATACCCAATGATTTGTAATTGTAACACCATACATATAAACAAGAAATTAAAATCGTGTAAATCAAAAATAAAAAATTTAAAATCGTGTAAAACGATTATAATGAAAATACAATCAATAAAAAAATTTAAAATCGTATAAAACGATTATAATGAAAATACAATCAATAAAAAAATAAAAAAAAATTTAAAATATATTATAAATAATAAAAGTCAATGAGTAATACCCAAATCGAATCAGTTATTAAAAACTCTGGAAGTAATAGATACACTGTATTTCCGATTAAATATGCTAATTTATGGACTTTTTATAAACAACACCTAAGTACATTTTGGACAGTTGAAGAGGTAAAATTAACAGATGACCTTGTTGATTGGAATAACAAATTAAACGACAATGAAAAATACTTTATCAAAAATGTATTAGCATTTTTTGCAGCAAGTGACGGAATCGTTAATGAAAATTTAGTATTAAACTTTTATAATGAAGTACAAATACCAGAAGCTCGACAATTTTACTCGATTCAAATGTTAATAGAAGCCGTTCACAGTGAACAATATTCTTTATTAATTGACACGTACGTTTCTAATTCCGATGAAAAACATAAATTATTAAACGCTATCGAAACAATTCCAGCAATTAAACGAAAGGCAGATTGGGCAATCAAATGGATTGAAGAAGGCAGCACTCTTCAACAAATGATACCAGAAAAATACATGGCAAGTTATAAATTTTTAGTTGACGGAAATCAATTTCACCCTGACGTCTTAGAAGCACTCGGCTTTTTAACACGAGAACGACCCAGTTTTGCTCAAAGACTTTTAGCATTTATATGCGTCGAGGGGATTTTCTTTTCCGGATCTTTTTGTGCAATTTACTGGTTAAAAAGTAGGGGTTTAATGCCAGGACTCAGTACTGCTAATAGTTTTATTTCGCGTGATGAAAATTTGCACGCAGAGTTTGCAATCGAGTTGTATAAAATGTTGGAGGTTCGTTTGGATGAACAAATTGCACACAGTATTTTCAAGGAAGCTGTTGAGATTGAAAAGGAATTTATAACACAAAGTCTTCCTGTTTCTTTAATCGGAATGAATTGCAATTTAATGAGCAATTATATCGAAATGGTTGCTGATAGATGGTTAGTTTTATTAGGTTATTCTAAAATTTACAATACACAAAACCCTTTTCCATTTATGGAAATGATTAGTTTAAATGAAAAAGTCAACTTTTTCGAAAATACAGTTACAAATTATCAACGAGCAAACGTCGGTACAACCGAAGAAGACCGTAAAATCACATTTGATTCTGACGATTTTTAATCAGATTTCGTTCAAAATCTTATTTAACAAAACATTTTTAATTTCGTTTAAAATCTTGTTTAAGGATAATTATATTTAATATAATATAAATATTAAAATAAATATTTTAATTAAAAACAACCTCCAGAGAAAGGTGTAACCACCCGAGAGAGAATAATAATCCAAATTGTATAGTAAAAGCTTGAGCAAGTGATGTAGCAAAAGCATTGGAAATTACGAATATTAGATCATATATACAAAATTTTACATAAGACGGTTATAGACGGACTATAACCGTTCTAAATGATAGAAGAAATAAAAACAGATAATAATTGTATAGTTAAAGCATTTGAAAATAATCCAATATCAATCTTACATGAAGATATAGATAATAAAAAAATATATTATTTTAAAGCATCAGATGTTGGTAAAGTATTAGGTATTGTTAATATACATTCGACGATTCAAAACTATGAAGATGATGAGAGGGTTATACGTAAAGCCTATGACCCCCCAAATAAACTTGCAAAATACAACATTTCTAAGTTCACAGGGTGTTTATCGTTTACTTTATAACAGTAAAAAAGAAATAGTAAACGATTGCAAGTATGAATTTTATTAAGGACGAAGACTATAAAATCACGCTTCTCCACACGGAGAAGCGCAAAAATTAAGGGCTATTATTAATAATAAAGAAATAGTAAACGATTGCAAGTATGAATTTTATTAAGGACGAAGACTATAAAATCACGCTTCTCCACACGGAGAAGCAAAAATTAAGGGCTATTATTAATAATAAAGAAATAGTAAACGATTGCAAGTATGAATTTTATTAAGGACGAAGACTATAAAATAGTTATTTTCCGTACGGAAAAAAACCTAAACGGTAAAGATTTAGGCGGGTTCAATAAAGAAACTATTATGTTAAACGTAGATACATTTAAAGTCAGTGTATGATAGCAAAAACTGATAAGGGAAAGGAAATAAGAAAGTATACAGATAGCAAAACTGAACATTATGAGTTTTATGGGAATTTGTAGAATAATTGATTTAAATTTTCTTTGAAAAAATACAAATCGCGATGATTTTTATTTTTGTTTAATTATTTTATTTTTTAATTAAAATTTTTTTAAAAAGTGTATATATATGACGGATTATTCTAGCGCTTCAAGAACTATCACGACAGATCTTTCATCATCAATGTATTCAGCTACACCAAGTGAATTTATTAATTGGTTGTCTTTTAACTTTAAAATATTTTTATGGATTATAACTATATGTTTGTTATTAGCTTGTATTAATTTGTTATTCATGCGTAGAAGAGGTATAATGTATCATCATCCTATGGTAAAAAGTATAAATGGGATGATGTCAGGTATAATTACCGGTACAATGTCAGGTATGATGTGTAAATGCAAAGATGGTAAATGTAAATGTAACGAATTAGATTTATCACAAATTCAAAATCAGTTACAAAAAAATATGCAAGATGAATTACCAAATGAATTACCAAATGAAATGCAAATTGAAATGCAAAATGAAATCCAAGAAAATTTCAGCAATGATGAAATGTATTCTTATAAATCAGCAACATCTTCAAATTACCAATCAGTACCCTTATTATCACCATTTGATGAAAATAGAAACCCAGAAAATTTATTTTTTGGAAAAGCAAATCGATTTATCTACAAGAACAATGACGAATATGTTTACTCATTAGAAATTTATTGCAATTTATTCGTCTTGGATGGTAATATTTATGATAAAGCTCAAAGAAATACAATTAAACAAAAATATAAAGTATATCTTGTTAATAGTAAAACTAAAGAAACATCCTTTCTAGATAATCTTGTAAAAGACGGCGATGGTATTTATAAATTAAAATATAAAAGCAATCAATCAGATGCACTTTTAAAATATGATGTCGTAAAAATTGTTTATTCATTAGATGACAAAGAACAAACTTTATTACAAGGAAACTTTTAAAAAAAGTTTCATCAAAACAACGGATTTGGTAAAAAAGTTTCATCAAAAACAACGGATTTGGTAAAAAAGTTTCATCAAAAACAATAAATTTAGTAAAAAGTTTCATGAAAACAACGAATGTACTTTTTAGTAAAAATGTGTTTTAGTAAAAATGTGTTTTTTAGTAAAACTTTTTTTAAAGTTTACATATATATATAACGCTTTATACAAAAATTGCCCAAGGTATCTGTTTATCAATGGGAGGATGGGGATTTAGTAGAGGATATAGATCAAATGATAACCATAAAAAATTAACAAGTGAAAAGCTTTTTATTTCAACTGCAAATGCTATTATATACGCAACACCTATACTTAACATTTTCCCTACAATTCGATTAATTAATCGAATGGAAATAGAATATAAAAAATTAGATCAATCAAATTTCAAATCTTCATATGAAGAATTTAGTGGTGTATGCAACGATACATTTTAAAATTTAAACAATAATTGTTTAAATTTTTTATAACAAGGTAGTTGTTTAAAATTTTTATAGGATATTAGGATTGTATCGGATATTATCGTAATCATATATTTTTACATTGTATTCATTTTTTAATACATCTACAAAAATGGAATCACCATCGTATAATTCGTTATCATTTTTTGAACGGAATGGAATTTTTAATCGATTTCTACTTTCATCGATCATATAATATTCGTATTTATCTGTTTTACCAGGATATTTCGGTCTACTAAATAAAGGATACCTATCAGTATTATTATATAAAAATCCGATTTGTTGAAATTCTTGATAAGGTTCCGTATTAAATCGTCCACCCGAATATGTTCTTTCAGGAGGTTGTAAAGGGTCGTATATCCTATTAAGTAACACATTACGCTGCACAGATGAACTCGACAATGTACTCTTTACTTTGGTTAAATCTGTTTCACATTGTTGTCTAGACACACTGCAATTATATAATTTATCTTGCAAATCTGCAATTTTACCCATTAATTCAGTGTTTGACAAATGAGAATTCAAATTTACATTTGATAAATGTTCTGTTTTATTAATAATTATATAAACAAAAAACAAAATTGTAAATAATATGATCAAAGAATAAAAAGTTACATCAGCTTTTTTAAAACAAATAGTTGAAGATTCCATATAATATAAACTTTTAAAAAAAGTTTAATCAAAAAATAAAGGTTTTAAATAAAAAATGTTGATCAAAAAATAAAGGATTTAAATAAAAAATGTTGATCAAAAAATAAAGGATTTAAATAAAAAATGTTGATAAAAAAATAAAGGATTCAAATCAAAAATGTTGATAAAAAAATAAAGGATTCAAATCAAAAAATAAAAAATGTTGATAAAAAAATAAAGGATTCAAATCAAAAAATAAAAAATGTTGATAAAAAAATAAAGGATTCAAATCAAAAAATAAAAAATGCGGATCAAAAAATAAAAAATAATTGAATTTGATAAGATTTTCTTTAAAAATAATAATGTCTGTTAAATACGAATATGATTATCATAAAAATCACGACTTGGTATTACATAAGAAAAAATACAAATCAAAGGGTTTGTCTGGATTAACTAATATGGGTAATAAATGTTTTATGAACTCTATATTGCAATGTCTTAGTAATACATTAAAATTAACTGATTATTTCTTGTCTTGCAAATATCGTGAAGATGACCCCGATCAAATGAATAAACGCAAAAAAGAATATTATATTGTATTAAGTTATCTTAATTTGTTAATTAACATATGGGAAACTAATCAAATCATTAAACCCAAATCGTTTGTTGAAAATTTAAGCAAATTTGTTAGTAAATATTATACATTAGAACAACAAGATTCTCATGAATGTTTGTTATACATTTTAGATTATTTACATAAAGGACTTTGTTATGAAATCGATGTAGATATACAAGGTACTGTTAAAAACAATTCGGATCTTCTTATTAAACAATCACTTGAACAATGGAAAAATTTTTATTCATCAAATTATTCATTTGTTATTGAAACTTTTAACGGAATGTTTTATAACAAAATTAGTTGCAGTAGTTGTATATTTTCCGAAAACGTATTTGAACCCTATAATTCAATAAGCTTAAATATAAACAATAATCAAACTACATTACACGAATGTTTTGATAACTATTTTAACAATTCCGAACATATTAATTCCTGGAATTGTGAAAAATGCAAGGCAACAGGATGTTCCAAATCCGTAAAATGCTGGTCTTTTCCAAATTATTTAATTATACATTTAAAACGTTTTACTAATAGCGGTAAAAAAATTAATACTCCTATCGATTTCCCCATAGATGATTTAAATCTCACAAAATATATCTCTTTAGATAAAAATGATCCCAATAATTACATCTATTCATTATATGCAGTAAATTATCATTCAGGATCTTCCAATTCCGGTCATTATTGGTCAGCTTGTAAAAATTTAGACAACAATTGGTATACATATAATGATGCGGATTTGTCAAAAATAACAAATTTAAATACTTTATCAAAAGATGCATATATTCTTTTTTACTCACGTAAATTTATAAAACCTCAAAATTAAAAGTAGGATAGTTCTAAACATCTTTTACTACTTTCGTCTAATAAAGATAACAAATCAATATGTATCTTGTTATTTAGTGAAAAATTACTTTTTTTTAAAGTAAATGACCAATACAGAAATGGAAGATATCCATTTATTGCTTGTCTAAAATATGTAAATTTATATAATAATACAGCTTTATCACTCTTGTCCATCTCAAAATGCACAGATCGCCAATAATCTTTTGTATACAACATATTTGCTAAATCTGGTATATTATATTTATAGGACACACTATTTTCATAATCATATATTCCTGTGTCAACCGTCATTAAATTTTCTTTACCTGACATTATAAAACATTTCACAATATCTTTTAAATTTTTACAAAAATATATATTTTCTTCAAATAAATGCCCTATTAAATTATTTTTTGCATATTTCACACCCATATTCAACTTGTAACCTAATGGTATATCTACGCAACTCGCATTCGCACCTTTATTCTTTATTTCATTTTCACTTACACTCGCATTCACAATTCTTATCCGACCGTCATTTGGTAATTGATTATCTAAATCTTTAGTATCCTTTGAAGATATCACAATTATCAATTCCAATTTATCACCAGGATAATCAAATGTTAAAAATGTATGTAATGCATTTATAAATTTCTTTTTATCACTAAAAATACATATAAAACTTATATTTGGCCATATATTATATTTTTCTGCATTTGATAACGTTTCATATTTTTTATCAAAAATGCTTTTATAATTATTATAATTCAACAACATCTTGTTTTCTTTTTCCAATAAAAATTTACCAATGTTATTAAAACTTTCCAATATTTGTGATTTATCCAATTCTGATGTCGTCTTGGCATTATATTGCTCATATGGAAATCTCAAATGTTTATCAACTCTAACTGAATAAAAACCTTGACTAATACCATAACAACACATTTTATTAACTGCATTTATAAAATCACACCACGATTTGCATTCATTCAATACATCTATAATTTTATTTATCGATTTATTATTAATTACAAAATGTCTAGAATCCTTTATATTCAATCTATACCAATATATACTATTTGATACATTTGAATAATCAGGTGAGCCCGATACATATTCTAAAAATAATACATCCCATTCATTTGGTGGAACTGGAATCATTGATATATCAATATTTTCTATTATATTATCATCAGTCAAAACACCTAAAATACCAGTTTTTTTTCTAGATTCAATCAAAAATTGTTTTAGCAAATTTATAGAATGTATTTGGAAAGGATCTTTAAGGTCAGTTGATTCCTTAAGGTCAGTTGATTCCTTAAGGTCGTTTGATTCTTTAAGGTCGTTTGGTTCTTTAAGGCCGTTTTTATTTTTTTTTCTATTTGATTGTTCTACTTTAAATGTGTCCTTGTATGATTTATAGGTGAAAAAACAATGAATCTTTTTTCGAGTTAATCTTTTACGAATCTTTTTACCATTTTCAGATTTTTCCTTTGAAATTAATAACTGATTATTTATATGTATAAATTGAGTATTCATTTGTAATTTTACATTAAATTAATATTATGCCTAAAACGTAATAAATTTTTTCTATACATAATGTAATTAGAGTATGACACTTCAAACACAAATAGTATATGTCATAGGTGCAATTTTACTTTTATATATTCTAAAACCAATTTTACTTTTTAAACCTAATGGGAAACCAAGACTATATGGCTTAGGATACGACGAAGAAGGATATAAAAAAACATTGTATACATTTCAATTTGTAATTATAATTATTGTATTAGTTGTAACACTTTATATAAAAAATCAAAATAAATTCTTTTTTAATTAAATTTTTATCAAAAGTGTATATAGGAATTGTTAGTCATGTGTTTTAGTTTAGAACAAGAAATTTTTGCACTTAAAATGCAAAAAAATCTAAAAAAAGATAGTTATTTACGATCTCCATCAATCTTGACTATATTGGAAATCAAAGAAATAATTAATCGTATAAATTATTTACAACACCAAATACAAAAAAATAATATTATATCACAAACTCCATAGTAAGTAAGCCATTTTCTATTTTAACTATATTATACGACAATGCATATACAGATAATTTTAATTTTGGATTATTCACTTCTAAATTCAATGATAATGTGATATCATTAAATCTAGACATATTCAATGACCCAGTCGGTTGATTATCTTCTGGCCTTATACTAAAAGGCATTACATATATGTATTTTAACGGTATATTTGAATGCGCATTTTGAGCAAAAATTGTTCTGTAATAATACTCTGGTAAATTATCAAAACGCAACTTACCATCTAATAATAAAGACGCGCTCGTTATCAAAGGTGTATCATCTGGAGTTTTTGAATATACAAAATAATTATTGTTTTCTATATTTTCATTTTCCGAGCAGAAAAATAAAACTTCTTTACAAGGATGGTTAAACTTTAATGTCGTATTGTATACAGTCGAATTACTATTTATCATTTCATCACCATTGTATTGCACTTGATCTATTAAAAATAAATGTTTTTGTTTTTGAAATTCATTTAATATTATATCATCCAAATAAATATATTCAGCAAATAAATTTGAATCTATAATATCCACATAAGATGGCTCTAAACCATCATAATTCACACATTGTTGAAAATTTCGCAATTTGAAATTTATCTTGATTTCTTGATTTGACATACTCAATATAGGCAATGCCGAATTATATTGTTTTGTAAACCAAAAATCCAATGGTACAATCAAATCAACATCTTTTCCAGCATTGTAATAACTTGACACATATGTATCCGACTTTAATAACATAAAATTTGTACCATCACGTCTGTTCACATTTGTTAATTCATCCCACGCATTTAAAAATTCCGGATATAATCGATCAACTATAACACCACCTATTTGTAACTCTATTGGTCCATTAAAAATAGCATACCCTATAGTATCACTCCAACACGCATATGTACCACCATTTTTTACAAGTTTGGGTAAACGTATTTGTAAATGCAATTTTGATAATAAATGCCCCCTTTTGGGTATTATACACGAAATCTTATGACCAAATTGAGGTGTATCATTCATATCCAATACAAATGTTTCTGTAGCAAAATTCACATATTTATAATATACATATTTAAAAATATTAATCTGAGGATCTTTTGTTAAATATGCGTCTTGTAAACCAATAGCTTGCAATTGTAAAATACTTGGTGACATTATCTATTATTAATAAATAAAAAAAAAGTTTTGTGCGACATTCATTTAATTTCATTTCATTTAATTTCATTTAATTGTTCATCTTCTGTCAATTTTGTTTTACCCATATATGCGTACGCTAAATCATTTTTTAAAAGATGGTCCGAAAATGAATCTCCTATTTTATTATAATCATCATCAACTGCATATACATTTGCCAATAATCTTCCATATTTATCAAATTCTAAACATTCAACCCATACAATAATCACATTTTCATTTAAAAAATTTTTTACATCCACTTTGGTTACATCCGACAAAATGTCTATTTTTTTATTAACTAATTTGAATAATGTATTTCTCGCCAACACTGCCTTTTTTTTTAATTGCTCGTTTTTACTCTTCATTTCACACGTATCAATACCATTTAAACGTACACTATACTTGTAATAATTATTAAATACAGGTAAAATTACATGTACACTATCACCATCTATTATATCTACTAATCTACCTTTTGAACATTGTCCATTTAATGTAAAAAATGGCGTAGTTAACCCGTGATTTACAAAATCATTTTTATCTTTGTTTATATCCATGTTTATATATATTTAGAAAATAAAAGTTGAGAAAATAAAAGTTGAGAAAATAAAAGTTGAGAAAATAAAGTTTAAAGATATAATACGTTTAAGGATATAATACGTTTAAGGATATAATATAATGTCTAATAATAAAAATATTTTAAAAGACTACAACAAAACTCTTAATAAAGTAAATGATCATATTTCCCAATCTATCAATAGCAATGATACACAAGTCATTCAATCAAATAGAGAATCTGCTATATATTTATTACAAAAATTAGTAAATAGCCTAGACATTAGAGATTATTTACTTTTAGACAGCAATCCAGTTGTATCAAAAGAAACATTTATCGAATCACTTTTTACATTAGGTACATTATACAAATCATTTGTTGAAACCGAAATAAAATACAAAATGGAATTATTAAAAAAAAATAATTTAAACCGTACAGAAAAAGGAACAGATTTATCAGAAACACAAGAACAGTTGTTTAAACGAGGCATAGAATGTTTTAATTGTATTTTAAGGGTATCTTTTGAAGATGATTTAGCTTTAAAACAAATTACAAGCATTTATACACAATTATGCTTTTTTGCGCAAGACGACATCACCAAATGTTTACAATATTTGCAAGAAGCACTTTTGTATTCTCCAAACAATGAAACTATTCATTATAATCTTGGATATACATATCAACGTTTAAACAAATTAGAATTATCAATTATTCATTATAAAATCAGCATATCGTTAGCCGAGTTATATTCTATTACTACAAAAGACCCAAATCAAGAATACAAACGTTTGATATTAAACAGTTATAATGGAATCTCTGGTGTATATCGTTCTATCAAACAATGGCCCGAAGCATTACATTATTTATTAAAGGCTGAAAAAGTAGATAAAAGTGATCCTGATATTCAAAATCAATTAGGTGTTGTTTACACTGAAATGCGACGTACCGATTTAGCAGAAATTGCATACAATTCAGCAATTAAAAATTATAAACGTTCATTTATCTCATCTGATCATAAATTTCTATTAGCTGAATTGTATTTAAATTTAGGGCATATGCATTCTTATAATGGTGATAATAGTAAATCAATTGATAATTACAACAAGTCTTTGCAAGTTTGCCCTAATTTTTCACTACCTTTTCAAAATAAAATTATGAATCTTAGTTATCTTTTCGATCAATTAGAAGATAAAATGTATATATATAATCAACATAAACTTGTAAATAAATTATACAAAAAAGGTAATGGCAAGTATATATTTCAAAAAGATTTTTGGGAATGCGACAACAAAATTAACATTGGGATTATTTCTGGAGATTTCGTAGAACATCCAGTTAGTTTTTTTATAAGTACTCTTTTAAAAAAGTATGATACATCAAGATTCAATATCACTTGTTATTCAGAATGTATTATTAATACAAGTGTATTTAATTCTCACTTGCAATTTAAAACTATTAAAAATCATTCTTCAGATGTAGCTGCTGATATCATTTACAATGATAAAATCCATATCCTTTTTGATTTAGCTGGACATACTGCTTTTAATAGACTTGACATTTTTGCTTTAAAACCATCCCCTATTCAAATTACATATATCGGATATCCTTATTCAACTGGCTTGGACGAAATGGATTATCGTATAACCGATTCCGTTTGCGATGGAGATTTATCAATTTCACAAAAGTTTTATACTGAAAAATTATTACCTTTAAAAAATAGTTTCTTGTGTTATGATCCAACTGTTATTAAACGATCAATTGACGATACTACAACCATAATGCCTGATTTAATTCCAAAAGACCCAAGGGACCCAAGTAAAAATTTTATTACATTTGGTTGTTTTAATAGATTAAATAAAATGACCGATTCAGTTATTTTATTATTTAACAAAATCTTGATAAAATTCCAAAATTCACGATTTGTTTTTAAAACAAAAGCATTAATTAATACAACTATTAAAAATAAATTTCTAAACAAATTTGATAAAAACGTACGATCACGTATTATCGTATTAGATTGTACACTTACACACGAATCTCATTTATTAACTTATAATCAAATAGATATTGCAATTGATACATTTCCTTATTCCGGAACAACAACTACTTGTGAATCTCTTTATATGGGTGTTCCAGTGTTTTCATTATATGATTCAGAATATTATTTCCATGCACAAAATGTTTCTTGTAGCATTTTAAAAAATAGCAACTTGGATTTTTACATTTTTAATAATGAAGATGATTTATTTCAAAAAATTGAAGAATTAAATCAACGGGATACTAGTTTTTGGCAAAGCTTAAAGGTTGATACACGAAACAAATTCATCAATGGTAAAATATGCAATAAAGTAGAATACATTTTTAATATACAAGAATTACTAACCCAATTATATAATAAACACTCTAAATTGAATTAATTTTCACGATTCATAAATAGCTTTATTTACAAATAATAATACCAATCGGGTTTAAAACAATAACAACTCGGATTACAACAATAATACGAGTCACTTGGTACGTCACAATCATAATAAAAACAATCTGAATTACAACATTTCGTTTTTACTTTAGGCATTTCACCTTGCGTTGCACTTTGCGTTGCACCTTGCGTTGCGTCAACATTTGGATGCAAATATAAATTTACATTTGTAACATACAAACACCCGCTTGTACCGTTTGTCCCGCTTGTAATTGATGCCATTTGCCTTTTTTGTATTATTTTTCTACTATTAGTCGTTATTGTCGCACCTCCTGTACACGCTGTCTTGTTCATTTTATTTATTTTATACTTTTACAAAATAAAATAAATATACAGAATAAATGAAATAATTACAATAAATACAATAAACAAAATACAATTTGTATTATTTTATATTTATTTTATATTTATTTTATATTTATTTTATATGATTTATTTTATATGATTTATTTTATATGTTTATATTAAATGGATGACATTTCCAAGTTTATTGAACAAACAATAAGTATACCAGATACTATAAAATATATAAATCCATATGATCCATTTTTCTTTTCGGATATATCAAATAAAGATACTGATACTATAATCTTACCAGATTTTAGAAATAATCCATTATCAAATATTATATCATTAGATGATACAACATTTTCTAAATATTTAGAAATCTTGTTATTTTTATTTTATAATTTAAATAACACTTCAAAAAATGTAAACAAACACAAAATCTTACCTATTTGTAATTACAATTTTACAAATCAAACAAATTACTTTATCCAAATTGATTTGACAACATTTGAAATTAAAATACCAATTGATTTTTTACAGGAAATTATTAATTGTTTTAATAACAATACACGTATTTTAATTTTACCAATCAGATTGGATTTTTTGAATATAAAGGAGGACTACAATAACTACAATAACTACAATAACCACAATAACTTTGATCAAAAGATGTTTAGTGCACATTCTAATTTAATTATTATAGACAATCTTTGGAAAACAATTGAATTTTTTGAACCACACGGTATATCTTTGTCACATTATACTGCAGAAATAATAGACATACCAAAAATTCTTGAAAATTTCATAAAAAGTATTTTTCTTTTACCCAATTACACCTTTATTAATGTTTCACAAAATTGCCCTATAGGCGTACAATCTAAACAGGGTGAATTTAATCCATCTGCCGGGCATTGTTTGGTTTGGAGTTTATATTTTATAATGCTTAGAATATTAAATATAAATTACATACCAAAAAATAATAAATCAATATCGCAAAGAATAAACGAACATATATCTTCATATGAACCACAAGAAGCCGATAAAATTATTAGACAATTTTTATATTATATAGAATCTTTACAGTTTCAAAATATACCTTCCGAACCTCCTTATATTACATCATATAACTTGATGGATTACGTAGAAAACCTTGCACCAATTGTAAATAGATTAAAATATTTAATACCTAATTCTTTGACATTTAATCCAAATTTTGAATTAATTAAAGCTGAAATAATTTCCTATGCAAAATTACCCAATTTTGCTGAAATAATAGTTACTGAATACTCGAATTTCATTTTTAAACTATATCAAGAATCGTTTGATTCTACACTACGAATCGTTTGATTCTACACTACGAATCGTTTGATTCTACACTACGAATCGTTTGATTATACACTACGAATTTTTTGATTCTACACTACGAATCGTTTGATTCTATATCACGAATTTTCGGATTCTGTATTACGAATCCTTTGATTCTACACTACGAATCCTTTGATTCTACACTACGAATTTTTCGATTCTATATCAAGAATTTTTCGATTCTATATCAAGAATTTTTCGATTCTACACTACGAATCCTTTGATTCTACACTACGAATCCTTTGATTCTATATCACGAATTTTTTGATTCTATATCAAGAATTTTTTGATTCTATATCAAGAATTTTTCGATTCTATATCACGAATCCTTTTCTCTAAATGTCTTATCGCTGATACCAAATATGGGATAATACGTTCATGTTTCATATTTTTATAAGAAACACCGCTGTTAATGTCAACAAATTCTGATACTGCATACGGTATTAATTCTTCAACTTCTTGTGCTATAAACCCAACATCGGAAGATCCGCGTTTATTAACATTTGCAATATCATCTTTCCAATCAAACGTAACTGATCTTAAAGATGTTACAATATTTAAAGCATCTAGATCATTTATTGTTTCTATATTTGTTTTTAAACGTCTATCAGATATTGACCCAAATGATGTTATATCACCAGTAACAATCATATTTCCATCAGTTAATTGCATACTTGCACTTGTATTAGAATACCATTTATAACCACCATCTTTATTACTAAACCACATATTATTATTCTCTATACCTATAGCTACTGGAGTAGTAGAAACAGACCCACTTGACAATACAACCCTAGTACCATCACCACCTAACACACTTGCTGTAGGTGAACCATATGAATTATTTGTAACATTTATTTGACCTAATACATCCAATGTTGTACCAGGACTACCAATACCAATACCTACATTACCAGATGTATAAGTAAGTGCCGAACCGACTGAACCAGTCCATTGACTTCCAACATAAGCTACTCCATTTTGATAAAGTGTACCAGTAAAATTTATATTCCCGGTTGTAATACCACCACTATTAATTGTACCTGTACTTGTATTAGTAAAAACTACATTTGTAGCTGTCATATTCGTTGCATTTAAAGATCCTGAACTTATACTTGTAGTAACAACATTAGTCGCCAATAAAGTAGATGTTGTGATACTCGATGTAGATTGCAAGTTATTAACAATTACATTACCAGATGTATAAGTAACAGCTGATCCTATAGATCCAGACCATTGACTTCCTACATAAGCTATTCCATTTTGATAAAGTGTACCAGTAAAATTTATATTTCCGGTTGTAATACCAGATGAATTAATTGTACCTGTACTAATATCACCACTTACACGAAGTCCTTTTGTAACGGTTGCACCACCTAAAACATAAAGACCACCATTACTTACACCAGAAAGAGTATCAGTTGTATTGCTAATTTGTATAGTATCAAGTATATATGTACCTTGTGTTACACTAGAAAGACTTGCATAACTACCACTTGCAGTAAATTGTTCCGCTGAATATCTAAAGGTACTACTTACAAAGTTTGAAATATTTGAACTTGTATAAAGTATTTGTCCAGAACTGTTTATACTAAAAGTAATTCCGGATATGTCCCCTAAATCATCAATGAAAAGAGACCAACCAGAATCATTCCGATTACCTAAAATATTATACAATGCATATAAATTAGATCCACTGCTTACTAAAATACTAACAGACACAGATATTCTAAAAGATCGAATTAGATCAGATGGAAAAATTAAAGAAGTCACCGCAGTTGGAGAAACTACATTATTAGACGCAATAAATGATCCAGAAAACATACTAGACATACCAAGGTTAACATTGTCAGCAATTAAATTACTCATAGTTACATTAGTATAATTCATAGTTGTATTGACCAACCTTAAATTACTTATAGTCGCATTCGTAAATGAAACATTAGAAGCAACAACATTACCAGACGTATAACTAAGTACTGATCCTATAGATCCAGTCCATTGACTTCCAACGTATTCTACTCCATTTTGATAAAGTGTACCTGTAAAATTTATATTTCCGGTTGTTAACCCACCACTATTAATCGTCCCAACACTTGAATTTGTAGAAATGACATTTGTAACGTTAAGAGATCCAGTTGTAAGTGCACTTGTGATTGCATTAGTTACATTAAGAGATCCACTACTAAGAGTAGTATGTACAGCATTTGTAATTGTAGTATTTGTTGCAGATAAAGATCCAGAACTAATACTCGTTGTTGCCAATAAAGTAGATGTAGTAACATTAGATGCATTTAAAGCACCCAAAGTTGTATTTGTAGTTTGCAAATTATTAACAATCACATTACCAGATGTATAACTAAGTGTAGATCCTATAGAACCAGACCATTGACTTGCTAAATAAGCTACTCCATTTTGATAAAGTGTACCTGTAAAATTTATATTTCCGGTTGTAATACCACCACTATTAATTGTTCCTGCACTTGTATTCGTAAAAACCGCATTTGTAGCTGTTATATTTGTCGCATTTAAAGAACCTGAACTTACACTATCAGTTACTAATAACTTACTCGTTGTTATACCTATCCCCACTAATAAACGTTTACCTATCGACACACCTCCAGGTGTTATTAAACTACCACCGTTATTTAAATCAGTCGAATCTGTTGTACATTGAATAGTTATTCCACCAAATGTTACTAACGCACCAGTTGATAAATTAATAGATTCATCTGTTGCAGTAAGTGTCATATAAGCAAATGTACTTGAACTTGCGGCTGCTCCATTTATAGATCCTTGTACATAAAGATCTCTTTCTACATGAAGATCATCACCTACTCGCAATCCAGTAGCTATATTAGCATCACCATTTACATCAAGTTTATATCCAGGATTTGTAGTATTTATACCAACATTCCCAAAAGTAGTAGTTATAATATAATTACTTATATCACCTGATAAATTCAAATTTCCAGCAGAAAGTGCATTTACCATTAAATTCGATATAGTACTTTTCTCAACATATAATCCACTAGCGCTTATATTATTAGTTGCTAATAAATTACTTGTTGTCACATTTGTAATGTTGGCATTTGTAGTACTTATATTTGACGCAGTTATATTTGTTACATTCGAATTCGAAGCAGTTATATTTGTCACATTAGCATTTGTAATGTTGGCATTTGTGACATTAGCATTTGATGCAGTTATATTTGTCACATTAGCATTTGTGACATTAGAATTCGAAGCAGTTATATTTGTAACATTAGCATTCGAAGCAGTTATATTTGTGACATTCGAATTCGAAGCCGTTATATTTGTGACATTCGAATTCGAAGCAGTTATATTTGTAACATTAGCATTTGTAGTACTTATATTTGCGGCAGTTATATTTGTAACATTAGTATTTGTAATGTTGGCATTTGAAACTGATAACAAATTACTAACAAGTATTGTACCAGAAGTCATTGTTGTATTATTAATATTTGTTACGGCTAAATTTGTTGTTGAAATGTTTGTATCAACTACATTTGTCGTTGTAATATTAACTGTTGTAAGTGTACCACCTATTACTATATTACCAGATAATCTTAAATCACCTCCAGTAAAAGTCGTGGCGGTAATACTACCAGTACTTATATATGAACTTGTCAAATTAGTAATTGTACTGTTATTAACATATAAATTACCAGAACTTGTATTATTTGCAGTAATTGTATTAACATATAATGATCCCGTAGTAACAATGTCACTTGTAATATTTTTAATAGTACTATTAGTTGCATTTAAATTACTTCCGGTTACATTAGTTGCAGATAACGCACCAGAACTTATACTTGTAGTAACAACATTAGTTGCCAATAAAGTAGATGTTGTTATACCTAACCCCACATATAAATTCTTTGCAACAGATGCCCCACCAGCTATAGTCAAAGCACCACCTCTTGTTAACCCAATAGCATTCGCTGTTGAATTTATACTTAACCCACCATATAATAATACTGCTCCAGTTGAAGAATTTGTTGATTCAGTTGTGTTTGTTGAATAAACACCACTTTCAGAATCAACTAAAAAAATATTATTTCCCGAATTATCAAGACATTGAAATTTTATAGTTGATGACATATATATATAAACTTTTAAAAAAAGTTTAATCAAAAATACGTAATTTTGATTAAAAGTTTATTTGATTAAAGTAAAGTAATTTTTGATTAAAAGATTATTTGATTAAAGTAAAGTAATTTTTGATTAAAAGATTTATACAAATATCAAGCTATGTAATTTTGATTAAAAGATTTATACAAATATCAAGCTATGTAATTTTTGATTAAACTTTTTTTAAAAGTTTATTTGATTAAAGTAAAGTAATTTTGATTAAAAGTTTAATGTTTACATTAAAATAGCACATCCGGTAGAAATAATAAATTGTTTTACATTAATCTTTCCTTTATCTCTAAGTAAATTAAAAATAAAAGCCATTACTGGAATCAAATTATTCATACTGTTTGTTTTAGGATTCTTTGTATTACCGATAACTAAATATGATAAAAACATGTTGTTTATTTGATGAATCCTAGATCTGCGTTCAATAAATGATGAAACAGATGATAACGTAGAAGCTATCATTAATTTTGATTTACTTAATTTATCACCTCCTTGCAATTTACACATTAAAAATCTACAAAGTGAAATATGACAACCTAAAAACATTACACTAGACATAATATTTGAAATATATGCTTTTACCAATTTTATCAAAACATCTAATGATTTATGCTTTGACATTACAAATGAAATCAACGTTTGGATTCCATAAAATTTGTAATACACTTTAAACAATTTTAAAAATGTTGTATGTACATTTTCATTAAAAGCTCCTGTACATTCCAAGTTGTCTTTATGATATATTTTACAATTTTCAGTAAATTGAGGTATATTTTTATTATCACATTCTGGATACAACATTGACATTATAAAACGTCTGTATTTTTGTGGCATTTTGTTTTCATAACATAAGCCATTAACCAAAGATATCGGTATTAATAACGCATACAAAAATCTTGATAAAACCCCATTTAAATTAGGATTCGCACGTCTAACAGTATACATAACTATCGCATTTTTTACCAATTCGTTCATTTTAATTTTCGTTTATGGTTTATATTTATACTATATATTTATATTTTAATCAATTTATTTGTTCGTATACTATTAAAAAAAAAATTATTAGAATATTATAAATCAATGTTAAATAGACGGTTTAGTTATAATTTAAATTCCACAAATATCAGTTCAGGTGCGTTATATACAACCAATGCAACCACAAATAATATCGTAGCTACAGCTATTAGTACTGGGTCCCTTAATGTATCTAATACAATCACAAGTACAAACACAACCGGATCTTTATTAGCAACTAACGTAACCACAACTAACGTTGTTACTACAGCTATTAGTGCTGCGTCCCTTAATGTATCTAACGCAATTGCAAATACAGCCACAACCGGATCTTTATTAGCAACGACAAGCATCAGTTCAGGTGCTTTGTTTTCAACTAACGTAACCGCAACTAACATTGTTGCTACAGCTATTAGTGCTGCGTCCCTTAATGTATCTAACGCAATTACGAGCGCGCTTACAACTGGATCTTTATTAGCGACGACAAGTATTAGTTCTGGTGCTTTGTTTTCAACTAACGTAACCGCAACTAACATTGTTACTACAGCTATTAGTAGTGCGTCTCTTAACGTTACAAATACTATTTCTACTAATTCAATTATAGCTATATCTAATACGAATACTTTAGGTAGTTTGTTTACAACAACTGGTGGTAATGTAGGTATCGGTACTACTAGTCCTAGTGAAGCGTTAACAGTTATTGGAAATATACGTTTGGGACCTAGAACTGATTTAGACACTGATTATTCTATTAAAAGTACTGCTCAATTAACTATATCTGCTAATGATGCGGCAACTCAAAATGCAGCTTATACGTCTTTGTTATTGACTTCAGGTGTATCATCAAATCAATCGGCTATTAATATAGCTGGATCAAGTACAAACAAATATGTGTCTTTTAATACATCAAATACGGAAAGAATGCGTATAGATTCGGCAGGTAACGTAGGTATTGGTGGTGTATTGTCTGGTGGTAGTGCATATGGCGAAGTCGGTACAGTTGTTCCATGCGTAGATGGAAGTCTTGGACGTATGGTTCGTGGTGGTGGCTATATTGAATTCACATCAAATGTCGGGGGGATCGGAGTAAGTTATTTTTTATCAGATATTCGTAAAAAAATAAATATTATACCTTGTACACTTATGTGTTCTGATATGATAGATAATATGGAATTTATAAATTTTGATTGGGGTCCAGATAGTGGTATGACTGGAAATGAAAAGGTTGGATTTTCAGCTCAGCAATTACAAAAGATCGATGAAAAATTAGTAAATGAACTTTTTGATGGTGGGCTAATGATAAATGAACCAGCATTATTAGTACGATTAGCAAAATCTCTTCAAGAACAAATTAGAATCAACAAACAACAACAAAAGACTATTGAAAATTTAAAACAATTTTTACAATCAAAATTCCCAGGCGAAATTTAAAAAAACACTTTTACTTATGCGATAAAATAAAAATAATATAAAAAATAATTAAAACACATCATCTCAATAAGTTATACTTGTTAATGACTTTGCCTTTATACATACCTTGTCAACATTTAATTCACAAATTAAAGTCTTGCATTCAGATGAATCTCCGGTTGTCACCATAATATTACATTTTGTCAAATTATTCACATTAGGTAATTCAATGGAAATGTCTGTATCATTTGTTGATAATATAATGATATTAGTTTTTTTTGTAGTCTGATTATACGAACCAACCCATTTTACTTTGGTATTTTTAGGTTTAGATAATGTCAACATTTGATCACCTGGTTTTATAAAATGAGTGAAATGTTGAAAAGCTTTAAATTGAGCACCAAAAGTTATATCATTTTTATCTGAACTATCAAACGGTAATTGCATCAACCCCCATCCGTTACCTGTATTGAGTTCCATTACTTGCCAATAAATCCACGCTTCTGGCTTTAAATAAATCAAATCATCCATTATATAATTTGCCAAATTGAATGCATTTTGAACATCGTGATAATTTGTAACACCGTTATCATAACCCATTCCAAATTCACTAACCCATATGTTTTTTCTAAAACAATCTTTTATTGTGAATTTGATAACACTTCTTATCCAATTTGAATCTTCAAAATTTTTTGTATTAAACCCTAAAGCACCTCCAATTCGATACCTATGTACATTATATTGATTAATATACATCCATACAAATGGATTAAATATAATACCACACAAGGCTTGAAATAAATTATTTTCTTCGCAACCACTTATCCGTAAATTAACCCCCCTTTGTTTTATAGCTTTACTTAATTTACTAAATATATTGGTTCTACTCGGATATCCATAAAAACACCCTTCTTGATTATTACCAACTACCCATCCTGGCCCCGATGGCTCATTTATTGGTGATATTGTCGTAAATGGAATACCATGCTTTTCAATTAAATGCTGGGTAACTTGCACAATATAATCTGCAAATTCTGATGCCCTATCCCATTTTAAATTTGTTGTTAATGTAAAATTTGGAACATTTGCTTTTGGAAAATATTTATTTATTGTGTCTTTCCAACTTTTACTACCAGCCACAGACCCCGATTTAGTCATTTCGCCAGGTGGACTATTTGAAAAGGCTTCAAATATTTTTACACCATTATTTTTAGCACCCCTTAACAAATATAATTGATTTTGATCAATTTGTTTATTAAAATCATTTATATCCCACTTCGGTACAGCACCACCAGGTCTCATCTTTGGAATATCATCTGGTGTCGATGAACCTATGTTATATCTAACTATATTTAATTGCAATCCACTTTTATTATCTTGATTAAACAACAATTCTGATATATAATCTTTAAATTCATTTGATGCATTTATACCATTGGCAAACCAAGCTAAACTTGTACCAAAACCCTTCCATATCACTTTTGAAGTGTGTATTTTTAAAGTTTCTTTATCCATTTATACATTTATACATTTTAAATATAAATTTATTTTAAATATAAATTTATTTTAAATATAAAATTTCTTTTTAAAAGTCGCCCTTTCTTTTTAAAAGTCGCCCTTTCTTTTTAAAAGTCGCCCTTTTTGATAAAAATCCTCTTAAAAGTTTTGTTTATACACTTATTAATACAACATTTAATTCAAGAAACCATAGTTGATTAATAAAACCGCCGTAACTTCCTAACCATAAATTGTCACCTGATACAAAAGATGTTAATGTACTAACAGTAATATTTCTTCTTCTAGCGTTAACCGAATCCTGTGGAATCCATAAATCATCAATTATTTTAGTATCTGTACCACCGTTTCTTTTCCACACATAGAGTCCTCGAGTTGAAGCAGTATCATTTATTCTTAAAACAATATCTATTTGATATAACCCAGGAGTCGTTATTGCTATATGCCCACCTGGTGCGCTATTTGCAGTTGATGTTGACCACCCACCACCATTTGAAAAATTATTAATTATCACATTTGGATTACCAGAAGAATGTATTAAATTCTCTGTACTTATATTAGTTACAGAAAATGTCCCAGAATTTATTTGTAGTTTGCACATTTCTGTTACAAATTGTGTATAACCTGAAATTCTAACATTTCCCTTTACATCCAAAGCATAATCTGGTAAAGAATTCCCTATACCTACATTACCTGTATTTGTAGTTAAACTATTTTCATTTCTAAGACGATTACTTACAACGGATATTTGATTATCTGTCAAAGATTTATCATATGCGTAAAAACCTGCAATTTTTAAATTTGCATAAGGATTGTCATAATTAGATCTTCCTATTAATGTACGAACAAAAGTTCTATTTGTAAGCTGTTGTGATAATGTCATACTTGCTATTGTAATACCATCTTGTATTATTTCATATAATTGTGTTGAATGTGTATATCTTACACACATTACATTCCATTTATTTTGAACTATACTACCACTTGGTGAATTAAATGACCAAGGTCCTGTTAACCAAACATTAGTACCATTAGCAGCATTTGCTCCAAAATATGTATTTGTTGAATTTCTAGAAAATATCAAATCGTTATTTGTTATACTATAAGAAGAACTAGAACTAAAATCAAATATACGCTCATAAGAACCAGCTGAACCAGTAAAAGCACAATAAGCTATTGCTGTAAACCCACCATTTGTAGCTATATTAAATGTTTGCGAACCAAAATCTAAATATTGAGACGCATTTGAATCGAATTGTATATACGGAGCCTGACTATTTGTATTAAATTGTAATGTTTTCTTACCTGTCAAAGTCCATTTAGCTATAGCTAATATACCATATCGAAGTCCAGTTTGATCACCAGCATTACCTATAGCTGTAACAATTATTCTAAAATAACTATAACTTGTAGTATTTCCAGAATTGCATGTAAAAGTTTGAAGAGCACTTGTAAATGACGCATTATTTTGATTATGTACAACTGTCCATGTACTACCATCATTGCTACCAGCCACAATGAAATTTCTTGGTGATCTATCTAAAAATAAATTTTGATCTTGTCTACCAGCTAAATCAAATTCTGTAAGTACACAAGCATTTGGCAATTGAATTTGTAACCATTCACCCGCATAAGAAACACCACTTACGGTTGTTGTAACACTACCAGTATAAACACCAGGGTTGCCATTACTATAAGTAGTATTAGTTTCCCAATGAATATACGAGTTACCAAATGGATTATACACTCTACTATACGGGTCTTGACTTGCTGTCATAGTATAAGTTCCTGTAAAATTTTCCAATTGAGAAACTGTAAATGGATTTGAAGTGATTTGAGGATGCAATCTTGATATAACATTTGTTGGTATATTTTTATAATCAAAGCCGAAAATGTAATCTTGAACTGTATTTACATTATTTAAAGTAAAATTACCAGATAAATAATTCAACGCGGTTGTATCAACTGTTACACCAGACCCAAGAAAACTTTTAAAAATATACAATTGATACAATTGTCCATTTAAATAATTACCACCAACATACCTTCCAATGTATTGTTGTCCAGATGCAGTCATAGTATTACCAGTAGATACAGCTGTATTGAATAATACATTATTAATAAATCCATATCTTGTATTACCATTATACGTAACACACACATCATTTATACTTTGGTAATTTAAATCCGCACCAAAATTTATATCATTAAACCACCAAAAATTTTGATACCCATTAGCATTATCAAATCTAAGCACATTAGCTTGTGTGTTGTTAGCTACACCTGCTCCGTATATACAACCATAATTATTATTACAATACCCGTGTTTAGCATAAACAGTATAAGGGGTATTCGTTACACCAACAGGAATTGTATTACTTGGCATATTTAAAAATTGCGTACTCGAATTTTGAAAATCGATTGTATATTGCCCATTTCTATCAAGTGTTAATATAGGTTGATATGATGTAGTAGATTGAGTTGCGTGATTTCCTGTACCACTTTGGTCATACCAAGTATCAATGTAACCTGTATTTGCACCAACCCAAGATGAGTATAAAGTTCCAGATGTATTTCTTAAAACGCCTTTTATATCAGCTGTAAAATCAGATAGTGTATTGTCATTGGATCTTCTAACTTTTATAGTAGGTCCTGTGTAAGTAGAATTAAGCAAATATAATCCATACGCACCTGAACAATTATAATTCGATATATTTGACAGGGGTGGTATAAAACCAGTTGTATTTAAACTTCCACTGATATTTAAATTGGTATTTACACTTATATTACCCGCACTAATATTACCTGCTATATAACTATCTTTTGAAATACTTGCACCACCTAATACTGTTAAACACCCACCAGTACCAACACCAGACGCATTTTGAGTTGAATTAATCACAAATGAAGCCGGTGTTTCTATTATAATTGGATAAGTTAAATTTTTATTTAAAGCCATATAATATATCTTTTAAAAAAATTTTTTTGATTAAAGTTTTTTAAAAGTTTATAAAAGTTTATAAATTTATTACTTTTTCTTAAAAGTTTGTTTTACTTTTTCTTAAAATATTGTTTACTTTTGATTAAACTTTTTAAAAGTTTATTTAGATACTAGCTAAATACACACCCCAATTAAACATTACGGCCACGGATAATGTTTCAGGATAAGTAAACCAAAAGTAATTACCAGCAGTCATAGCGATCGTAGTATTATAAAAATAATGTCTACGACTATCTGGGTCTATTGTTAGAAAATGGAGATGATTAATTTGTAAAGCTTGTCCACTTGTTACCGAAGTCCCATAATATGGTCTAAAATACATATTAGAAGTATTATCTGTTTTATCTACGCGTGATGAAAAAGTGACATTATAAATTCCGGTAACACCAACTACAAAATGCCCACCAGGTGCACCATTGCTAGTAGATGTAGACCACCCCCCGCTATTTGTACACTGATTCCACAAAATACAACTAGAACCCAAGGTATTACCTGATAAAAAACTACCAGATGTAGCATTTACGATAATATTTCCATAAGAAACACTTGATATAGCCATTGCTTCAGTTTTAAACAACGTAGAATTTAAAAAATTACCACCACCATTTACATCAAGTGTATAACTTGGAGATGTTGTATTTACACCAACATTACCAGACGTATTTGTAAATAAATTACCAATGGTATGGAAATTTGAAGAATTTATACCTAAAGTACTTGTTACTACACTTCCTGTAGATGAAACCATTATATTATTTGCTGTAATATTTGTACCGACAAATAAATCTTTTGAAACAGAAACACCACCTAAAACAGTTAAAGACCCACCTGACCCAATACCTGTAGAATTTACTGTAGATTTTATAACAAAAGAACTAGGTGTCGTTATATTATAATTTGTAATTTTATTTAAAGACATATTTATATTATAATCTTTTATAAAAAATTTTTAAAATAAATATTCTTTAAATATTTTTAAGTAAATGTCTTTTCAAGTAAATAAAATTTTCAAGTAATCTCTTATAAAATTTTCAAGTAAATATGTCTTTTATAAAAAATTTTCAAGTAAATATGTATTTTATAAAAGATTTTCAAGTAATCTTTTCAAGTAAATATGTCTTTTATAAAAAATTTTCAAGTAAATGTCTTTAAATCTTTTCAAGTAAATATGTCTTTTCAAGTACTAACTAAAGATACTGAAAATTGAGCCCGACCACCGGTACAGTAACCACCTAACCAACAATATTGACCAGCTGTCATAGGATATAATAAGGTAAATGATAAATGCCTTCTATTTTCAGGATCTGCTTGGTAAAAATACCCATCGTTAGTCGCACCTGTTATTACAACACCATTTGAAACTGTTGTACCATATACGACACTTATACCACTCACAGCTGTACCATCATTATCTCGTCCCGTAAAAGTTATTCTATATAATCCAGTGACACCTACAACAAAATGCCCACCAGGTGCACTATTTAAAGTTGACGTAGACCAACCTCCGCCATTTGAACATTTATTCCATACAACAGTATTTGTACTACCATTTAATATATTACCCTTCCACCCACCACTAAATGATTGAAGAACTGAACTGATAACCATTGTATCTCTAGGAAAATATGTAAATTTTGTAAATCGTGCAGTTCCATTTACATCAAGTGTAAATCCCGGTGATGTTGTATTTATACCAACGTTTCCACACGTAGTAATAATAGATCCAATTGTATTGTTTGCATTTAATGAAAATGATTTAAACGCAGTGTTTAAATTTCCATATACATTTAAATTATTAGTTGTAATATTTGTTCCAACAAAAACGTCTTTTGAAATACTTGCACCACCTAAAACTGTAAGTGACCCCCCTGTACCCACACCTGACGCATTAGTAGTAGAATTAATCACAAGTGAACCTGATGTTATAATTTGAGAATTGTATTGAGTTAATGACATTATATAATATATCTTTTAAAAAAATTTTTTTAAAAGATTGTTTAATATCCACATTTGATTAAAATCATCTTACAATTCCTATTTTTTGATTAAACTCTTTTTTATTGTTTGATTAAACTCTTTCTTAAATCTTTCTTATTTTTTGATTAAACTTTTTGTAAAAGTTTATTGTAAAAGTTTAATTTCAGAAACTTGATTATCTATTATAACTTTTAACTGTTTAATAGCATTTACTAAAACTGGTACCAACTCGGTAGTAGATAATCCATATGTTGTATCTTCTGAACCATTTACAACTTCTTTAATAATTGGTAAAACTTCTTGAGCAATAAACCCAAGTTTAGAAGAATCATTTGTTGTATCTGTATTATAATCAAATCTTTTTGGTTTTAATGAAATAATTTCAGATAAACCATATTCTAAATTTTTTATATTTTTCTTTAATCGTCTATCAGAATTAGAACTCCAGGATGTTGCTGCATTTGCCAAGTATACACCGGGTGATCCATTTGCTCCACCCCAAACGTAAAAAGCACCATTGCTTCTTTGTCCCATACCCCACCAAGTATTTGAAGCTCGTACAAGAGCTATTTGCCAAAAAACATCTAATTGAGCAGCCCAAGATGTTGTTTGAAAATAACCATAAGTAGATCCATCATAATAACCAGTATCCCCAACATGAATTCGTCCAGAACTATACAGCGCATGATTATTACCAGGTGAAGTCACATTAATACCAACAGATCCATTAGTATATGTTGTCAAGCATCCCAACGTATTAGATGCACCTGTCCCTATCAAATTATTAGTAATAGTTGTACCCCCAACTCTTAATGTACCAGCGCTAACATTTGTATTAACTATATTTGTAGTTGTCATATTAACAATATTTAATATACCACCTACATTTACATTACCAGACAAACTCATATTACCACCTGTATAAGTACTTGCAACTATTGTTCCTGAACTTATCGCCGTACTAACAATATTCCCGAGCGTACCAGAATTTGCAAGGATTGAAGCTGTAGTAACTCTTGTAGACGCAGCGATAGTAGATGTATTTATTGAGCCTGAACTAATTGCTGTAGCAACTAAATTTGGTATAGTAGTATTATTTGCAAAAATGGATGCAGAACTAATAGACGTAGTGACATTAAGTCTTTTAGAAACTGTAGCACCACCTAATACATAAAGACCACCATTACTACTTCCTGGTACACTATCTGTTGTATTATTAATCTGCAAAGTATCTAAAATAACACTTCCACTTGTACTTGATAATAATGAATTATATGTTCCATCTTGTGAATATTGAGTTACAGAATATCTAAATGTACTGCTTGTAAAATTTGATACGTTTGTTGAAGTATATTGAACTCGTCCAGAACTTGTTATACTAAAAGTAATTCCAGTAGTATCACCTAACGACTCTGAATATATACCCCACCCACTTGCGTTTTGAGATCCAATAATATTATATACAGCATATAAATTAGTTCCGCTACTAACAAGAATTGTTACATTTATAATTGCTGTGAATGACCTAATATTAGCATTTGTAAAATTAAGACCATTTACATCAATCGCAGACACGACATTATTATTTGCAATACACGCACCTGAAAAAACACTTGCATTACCTAAATTAACATTACTTGTTACCAAATTACTAATTGTGGAACTTGTAGATAATAAATTAGATATAGTAGCATTTGTCGTTATTAAATTACTCGCCGTAAATGAAGGTAGAGTAATATTATAATTTAAATTCCTATTTGACATTATTTATTATATATAAATAAAATAAATACATATAATTTAATGAATAAATTCATCAAGACACCGTAGGAAGCCTTTATATTAAATTTGCGCGTTTCTTTAAAGTTTCAATTTTTAAAGCGTGAGCATCAACTGTACCTTTTAAATCTTTAATCGCCTTTACCAATACAGGTATAAAATTTGTACTTCCTAAAACATAATGATCTTCTTCAGATCCAGTTATTGATTCTTTAACAATAGGTAAAACATCTTGTGCAATAAACCCAATTCTAGAAGAATTATCTGTTGTATCCTTTATGTAATCAAATCGTACAGGATTTAACGCAGCTATTTCATCAATGCCATATTCTAAATCTTTTATATTTTTCTTAATTCTTCTATCAGACCCTGCTGACCAATTTGCACCACCACCAGATGCGATATACAATATACCATTAGCATTGTTAAAAACTATATTATTACCAGTGTCTACATTAATATCATACCCCCATTGTGCTGCACGAACGAACAGCATATATTTTTTTCCAGCGTTTATTTCACTATCTGACAAAGTTAATTGTGTAAGACCATAATTAGTACCATCAACTGTACCCATACCAGAATGGACACGGCCTACAATACGTGCACCATAATAACTAGTGGGTACGTCACCCATACCTATATAACTACTATCTGTAGCTAAATTACCAAGTGTGTTGAGAGAAGCCGTCCCAGTTATACTCCCAGTGACTGTTGCTGTACTAGTTCTTAAAGTACCAGCTGATATAGTTGTGTCAACCAAATTTGTTGTAGTTACATTAACAACTGTAATATTACCACCAATTGATAAATTACTAGATAAATTTAAACTACCACCCGTATATGTTGTTGCTGAAGATGTACCTGAACTTATCGTTGTAGCTACAATGTTTGATATTGTAGTAGAACTTGCTGAAAGTGAAGCTGTAGTAATATTTGTAGATGCAGCAATTGTAGATGCATTAATTGAACCTGAACTTGTTGCTGTAGCGACAATGTTTGATATTGTACTATTATTTACAAAAACCGAAGCTGAACTAATTGATGTGGTAACATTAAGACTTTTGGAAACTGTAGCGCCACCTAATACGTAAAGACCACTGTTACTAATATTTGATACACTATCATTTGTGTTGGTAACTTGTAAAGTATCTATTGTATAATTACCTTGGGTAACAAGCGATACTGGTGTGTATGTACCCGAACTAACATATTGATTTGCAGAATATCTAAATGTACTACTTGAGAAATTAGATATATTAGTTGAAATGTATTGCACTTGACCAGAACTTGTTATACTAAACGTAATCCCTGTAGAATCTCCAAATGTATCAATATATAAACTCCATCCACTTGCATTTTGTGTACCTGTAAGATTATATACCGAATATAAACTAGTTCCACTACTAACAACTACACTAACAGTTACAGTTGCTGTAAATGATCTAATGCTCGCATTTGCAAAAGTGAGTCCAGTTACATTTGCAGCACTTGATACATTATTACTCGCTGAAAAACTTCCTGAAAACATACTGGAAATACCTAAATTAACATTATTTGTTACTAAATTACTTTTTGTAATATTTGTAAAAGTACTAACTGGTATAGTACCAGATGTAGAAATCAAATTTGAAGCCGTAAATGACGGTACTGTAAAATCATAATTGAAAATTCTATTTGACATTTAGATTTATTATATAATAAGGAAATAAAATAAATTTAAGCGTAATTTAATTAAATTTGTAAAAGTCTTTCTAACTCTGCATCATTACTATTAACTACTACTTTCAAATCTTTTACAGCATTTACTAAAACCGGAATCAATTCTGTCATAGATAAGCCATAGTTTGTATCTTCAGATCCAGAAACGGATTCTTTAACAACTGGTAAAACTTCTTGCGCAATAAACCCTAATCTTGAAGAATCATCTGTTGTATCTGTTTTATAATCAAAACGAACAGGATTTAACGCCATTATTTGATCAATGCCATATTCTAAATTTTTTATATTCTTTTTTAATCGTCTATCAGAATTAGCAGCCCAATACGCTTGTCCTGGCGGATGAAGTACCCCACCACTCCACCCATTTATCACATAAAAATGATTATTTGTTTCCAATTTTAAAAATGTAACCGATTGTCCACCGCGAATTAAAGCCATATGACTACATGAACCCAATTCTGTGTCATTTAAAGTTACACCTAAACAATACGGACCACCATCATCTCTACTTGCTCCACCAATGGCCCAACCACCATTAATATCTAATCGCATATTTGTATCAGGTGACTTTTTAATACCAATACTACCACTTGAAGAATTTGTAATTATACTTCCAAATGTATTAAACGTACCAGATGCAACAAAACTAGTAGATGTGATCAAAGAAGTTGCATTTAATGTACCTGTAGATATATTTGTATCGGTGACATTTGTTGCTGTAATGTTTGTAGTTGTTAATGTACCACCTATACTTAAATTACCAGACAAACTTAAACTACCACCTGTATAAGTCGTTGCTAAAATTGTTCCTGAACTAATACCGGTAGCAATAATGTTTGAGATTGTAGTAGTATTTGCAGAAAGTGAAGCTGTAGTGATACTTGTAGACGCAGCGATTGTAGACGCAACAATTGAACCAGAACTTGTTGCTGTAGCTACAACATTTGTTATAGTACTATTACTTGCAAACACTGCACCTGAACTAACTGAAGTCGTAACATTAAGACTTTTTGAAATTGTTGCTCCACCTAATACATAAAGTCCACCGTTACTAACACCTGGAACACTATCAGTTGTGTTGGTAACTTGAATAGAATCAGTGCTTGGAAATAATGAAGTATATGTTCCTAAAGAATTACATTGGTTTACTGAATATCTGAACGTGCTACTTGTGAAATTAGATATGTTTGTTGAAATGTATTGCACTTGACCAGAACTTGTTATACTAAAAGTGATTCCTGTGGTATCACCTACATTTTCAGATAATAAATACCATCCACTTGCATTTTGTATACCGGTAAGAGTATAAACAGAATATAAACTACTTCCACTACCAACAATTATACTAACAGTTACAGTTGCTGTAAATGATCTAACACTTGAGTTTGCAAACACGAGTCCTGTTACGTTTGTAGCACTTGATATATTATTACTTGCTGAAAAACTTGCTGAAAATAAATTAGTAATTCCTAAATTTACATTACTTGTTAATAAACTACCCATTGTAATATCCGTAAATGTTAAATTTGGAGTTGTAATATACGTGGTTATAAAATTCGCCGCTGTAAAAGCTGGCATTGTCAAATTATAATTAAAATTTCTATTTGCCATTTATTATATAATTAGTAAATAAAATAAATAAAAATAAAGTGTAAAAAATTAGGATTAAACTGATGGTATTTAATAATAATGAATTGTGCTATATGTACCAGTTACAGTACCTGAACCAGGGAAAATATATAAATTGCCAATTGGGTTAGAA
>Ga0214921_10000474_pt1 | contig 74634 bp, 67 predicted proteins | sample LL1505_MetaG_FD_177992 | JGI IMG/M metagenome (GOLD analysis project Ga0214921, IMG submission 177992) | Freshwater microbial communities from Lake Lanier, Atlanta, Georgia, United States - LL-1505 | ecosystem: Environmental > Aquatic > Freshwater > Lake | place: USA: Georgia | collected... | reverse complement strand
GGTCCAACTGGTAACACCGGACCAACAGGAAATACAGGTCCAACTGGGGAAACTGGTCCAACTGGTAACACCGGACCAACAGGAAATACAGGAACTACAGGATTAACAGGAGAAACCGGTCCAACTGGTAACACCGGACCAACAGGAAATACAGGTCCAACTGGTAACACCGGACCAACAGGAAATACAGGTCCAACTGGGGAAACTGGTCCAACTGGTAACACCGGACCAACAGGAAATACAGGAACTACAGGATTAACAGGAGAAACCGGTCCAACTGGTAACACCGGACCAACAGGAAATACAGGAACTACAGGATTAACAGGAGAAACCGGTCCAACTGGTAACACCGGACCAACAGGAAATACAGGTCCAACTGGGGAAACTGGTCCAACTGGTAACACCGGTCCAACTGGTAACACCGGACCAACAGGAAATACAGGAAATACAGGTCCAACTGGATTAACAGGAGAAACCGGACCAACCGGACCAACCGGACCAACCGGACCAACCGGACCAACCGGACCAACCGGACCAACCGGACCAACCGGACCAACTGGTAACACCGGTCCAACAGGAGAAACAGGTCCACAAGGAGACATAGGCCCTACTTTATGGAATACATCAGATTATGGTATTTATTATTCAAATGGGAATATAGGAATAGGTTTTACTGGAAGTGCAGAACATAAATTAGATATATCAGGTAATGTATATATATCAGGCAACTTAGATGTATCAGGTGATTTATATGTGAAAGGGGTCCAATATACTGGGTCAGATTACCGCATAAAAACGAATGTTCAATATCTTGACAGTAGATATACAATTGAAAATATTCGACCAGTTTCTTATACAAATATATTATCAAATACTCATTCTATTGGAGTTATCGCGCATGAATTACAAGAACATTTCCCGTTTTTAGTCAATGGAGAAAAAGATGGTGAATCATTGCAATCGGTTAATTACACAGGATTGATAGGTTTATTGATACATGAAATACAGGAATTAAAAAAAGAAGTCGACGAATTAAAAAAAAATATACAAAAGAATTAATCATACCATTAGCCAATATAAAGATATAATATTAGTGCAAATTCTAATATTATATTAGTGAGTATAATAATCAACTACCAATTTCAAGCTTTTTAACTTTTTCCTTTAATATTTGAATCTCTTTTACAAGCACTCCAATCAATCCGGTGTAATTAACCGATTGCAATGATTCACCATCTTTTTCCCCGTTGACTAAAAACGGGAAATGTTCCTGTAATTCATGCGCAATAAATCCAATATCATTTTTACTAGATTTTTCATTGTAGTAAAATACTGGATTTAATGCGTCTATCGTAAAACTTGTATCGGTCAATTTTGATATATTTGATTTGATTCGATAATCTGAACCAGTACCGAATCCGAGGACACTTTCGACAACATTATTAAATGACGCGCGTCCATTGAATCGAGTATTAATACCAGTACCACTATTATCAAATATCACATTTCCTTTGAATGTAGTATCATAAGCCGGATTATTGAATAGAACAGTTCCAAGAAATTGTGGAGATGAAGCAGTATTGAATTTTACACTTCCATAAAAATTAGCTTCATAATCATTTGGAAATATGACAGGTGAATAAAAACTGGTAGAAGCAAAAAATCTAATTTCTGCACCTGCACTTCCTCTTAATTCAAGAATACTTCCATTTGAATTTGAATCTAATGTAGCCGATAATTGACCTAATATAATTCCTTTAGATGTATTAAAAACACCAGAGTTATCAAAATAACTATAGTAAGAATTAGTTTGCTGACCAAAAGAAACTCTATTATAACATGAAACATTATTGTTAAAGAATGTAATACCGTTAAAACTGGAATCTCTATTCATACTTAGCGTTCCATCTCGATTGATTATAGAATTTCCAAAACACATATTTCCATTAAAACTAGCATCGCTATTGAAAACAATCGATGTTCCGTTTACAAAGACATTACCATTAAAACTAGCATCTCTGTTCATAGTAAGAGTTCCGTATCGATTAATTATAGAATTTCCAAAATATATATTACCATTGAAACTCGCATCTTTATTAACAAATATATTACCATTGAAACTCGCATCTTTATTAACAAATATATTACCATTGAAACTCGCATCTTTATCAACAAATATATTACCATTGAAACTCGCATATTTATTAACAACAAACGTTCCATCACTACTTATTTTAGTAGTTCCAATATAAACATCACCAGTAAAACTCGCATCGCTATTAACAATAAGTTTATTACTACTACCAGATTGAATGATAAACTCACCATTAACTCTTGCGCCATTATTCATATATACATATCTATGAAAAGATGCATCTGCATTGACATACAATTTTCCGTTGACAAATCTTAGATCTGTATTTAAAAAAATATTACCTGTCCCGACATATAAAGAATAATCACTGTTCGCACTACCTGCTATTGTAATATTTCGCATAACAAGTAAATCTTTATTTATTTTTGTATGACCATTTACAAAGAATGCACCGTTATTATCCGAGGTAGTGTCCATTGATTTATTAGGATTGAATACAACTACCGAACCATTTACTTGCGCATTCCCGTTAATAGATAAAGCATTTGCACCATTTACTGATATATCTATTCCTTTGTAAAAAGTTGCATTATTATAAAATATACTAGTACTATTTACTTCAAATTTTTTAGCCACATTACTGAAACTCACATTACCGAATACATTTAAAAGATTGTCTATTTTAACACTACCACCGCTTATATCTAACGCATAAGTAACATTCTTTGATATAAAATTTAAATCTGTTGTCGGATCAATAATTAGATATGCAAGCAGAGTATTCGAAAACGTGATTTGAGTTGCGTCAAGTGCACCTTTGACTGTAAGTCCACCATTGAAAGTCGTAAGTGAATTTGCTTTACCAATATTCAAAGACGTGACATCATTCAAAAAATTACAAGTGCCAGCATTGCTCGATATTATTATAGTATTTGTATTATCTGGAACGATTGTGATATTCCCATAAATGTTCATATTACCTGAAATATCAAGCACATTATTATCTATATGATTGAACAAATCCGGAAAATAATTGTAAACAATATTTGTATTGTAATCTATATTTTGATTATTTGTGTTTGTCAAAATAAACGAATCTTTATTTACAATAGTAACATGATTAAGCGATCCATCTAACATTTTTTCAGAACCTGATAAATTAAAAAAAGTTGAAGCGGATGCATCCTTCCATGTAATACCATCATTTGTATATGCAATTTTACCATCATCTGATACTGCAATCGCAGTCGATAGATCAAAAATATTCACACTCGTAAATTTATACCATTGCGGATGAAAGTATGTAAAATCACCAATACCAAAATCGTTCCAACTGTTGCCTCCAGTTGTAGAATATGATAGAACGCCATCGCCAGCAGCCAATACATAACTATTATCAAAAACGTGAATAGCATTATATTTTGCTCTATTATTTAAAATAGTAATGTAATGAACAACATTAGCAGTTTGAGAAACATTATTAATTGTATATTTGTAAATTCCATTATTACCTGCTATATACAAAAAATTACCATATCCGTCGATAACTGACGTATTTGCTGTATTTTCTAAGGTTCTTGATGAAATGCTGGTGACTATTCTATATGAATCAGCATTGAAATAATTTACATTATTCGCTACATTCGTTACACCAATATAAGCATCAAAATAATATAATTCATCGCTTACTACATCACTACCTCCACCTTGCGGTCTAATATACAGAGTTAAAAAAAATCGCACAATATTGTTAGCTATATTACTAATATACATAGATTTTGGTGTAGCTCCAAAGTTTATATTAAAATATCTCCAATTTATTCCACCATTGTATGTATAAAACCCGTTAAGATTATCACCAATTACAAAAGTATAACTGGCATCATAGACAAATAAGGTCCTTATTTGAAAATTTGAATCATTAGTTTGCACTGTGTATAAATTCTGCACAATCCATGTTTTACCTCCATCATTTGTATAAAAAAGAGGAATATTATATGACCCATCTGAATTACATGCAGCTACGCCTATATTTTTGTTTTCTTTGTTGAATTTCATATAATTAATAAGTGTGCGCGACTTCGCTACTATATTATTTTCGCCATTTTTAATGTGAACCGGACCATTAATGTCGAGTACATATTTATCAACGAGTGGTTTATATGTATTTATACCCGTCGTTGTTTTATATTTAATAGTGCTATTGCCACTAATAATCGTCTGATTCGCATTGAATGTATGGGTTGACAAATCATTGAATCCGATTGCACCCAGAGTGCGTGTAGAATCGTATGGACAATTTCCACCAGCTATCGAGAATCCATTTTTATCCGGTTTAATTAAATTAATAAACATGACGGATGAATTATCTTTTGCGACGGTTGTAATTGCATTTTGCACAAATACATTTGCATTATTATAGGAATCATAATTGAACACATTACTACTATTATCACCGTGGATAGTAACAATCGAATTATTATAAACAACGTCGGAACTAAGGTCAGATATAACTAATTGCGGAAGAATATTAACGTATTTGTCTGCATCGAGCAACAAATTACCTCCCTGGTCATATTGAATTCGGCCGTCAAAGCTGGTATTATTAATGGATATATCCGTATTAACAAAAAAATCAATGTATGAAGTGGTGTTATCAGACCAAATTGCAACACCATTATGATTACCATTATGAGCTAACACGTTGCGATTGATTGAATTAGATGTATATACATTGATTGACGACATGTTATTCCCTGAAATATCTAAAGTGGCTTTCGGGTTTCGATTATTAATACCGATTCCACTGACATCCCCGTATATAAATTGACTATTACTCATTTTCAAATCATTATTAACTTCCATATTATTGAAACGGCCATTGTAGCTACAGTCAATGTTATTAACAGCTAAATTCCCTGACATATCAATCGACCTTGTTCTCATTATTCCATTGATAATTGCAACACCATCTACCACTAATTGTTTTCCTACAATAACATTACCGCAAATATCAAAGTCTCCTATGAATTGTTTTTTGATGGTAAAATAATCGGCAACAATCGAGTTGACTGTTATATGATTTGATTTATCAAAATTATCAATTCCTCCATATTTTTTCCATGAAGACATCTTATATATTACTATGTACAATATTTATTTACAGTTAAACGATAATTATTCTATAGCATCGATTTATGAAAAATAAACGTCATTCCATATAGAAGAATATTTGTCCAAATAACCATAAAAAATTACACAGATTCGCTTTTTTTTGTATTTTTCGGAGAACCGAACACAGCAACTGAACCTAGTCATCCTCCTCTGCGTTTCCGCGGTTTACATGTTCGCTTCGTTCCATTTCTACTATGGCACTTTTTTCTCAATCTGAATGTTTTTCTTCTTCGCGTGCGGTTAGTCATACAGACTATAAATACTATATAGATTTTTTACACAACAATAGGAAACAATAAGTTCCTTACGACTTTGATTTGTACATAAGATACATACCGAGGTAAATGGTCTTTGATTACTTTCAATGAAGACTCACTACCTAGAACCTTATATGCATCTTTTATATATTCGTATGTTTCTGCGCTCATAAATTTATCAAACGTAATAGATTCATGTGGCATATTCGACACTATATGTTCCATAACCGTTTCGGATTTGATACGCCGAGACATTGCGATGTCATCAATCGATTTTCCTTCTATAAACATATCAAGTGACACCTTGTCGGTTGTTTTTTTGACAACATCAACCATTTTTACTCTCGGTTTTGCCATGACGTCGGGTTCTTTGTAGGCAAACCGGTCTAAATCGATGGTTTTTATATCGTTGGATACGTTCGCCACTGGTTTATTCGAGTCGATTATTTTCGAACAATCCACGACCGGTATTGCCTGGTAAAATTTCGACACTTTCGGGTTCGCTTTTATTTTATCCGCCTTGAAAGCAGACAAATAAAGCCCTTCAAGTGATTTTATGCGAGAAAGTGCAACATAGGTTTGACCATATTCAAACACACTGTTTCCTAAATCCATTTCTGCCATAGCCATGGTAGCTCCCTGTATTTTGTGAATTGTCAATGCCCATGCCATACATAATGGATATTGTGCAATTGTCAGCACCGGATATTCATCCGATTGCCATTCATGTTTTGTAATAGTTTTTTTGATTCCATTGGAGAACAACACCACCGGATCATTTGCGAAAAAATCAACTATTACACCTTGCGAACCGTTGCATATGCATGATTCCAAATCAATGTTTACGGTACACATTACTGCAGTCCCCCTTTTGAGTTTCAGGGTTTCTATGCAATTTGTATTCGTAATGAGAATATCGAGTTGATGGTCTTTTTCAGCATCACTTAAACGAGAACATTTCAGTACTATTTCTGGTTCAATAATAGCACCATTTTCAACATAGGCTAATGCGGATTTATTGCGAACACATTTCATTATTTTTTCTTCGGATTCGATTTTTGCATATTGCGCTTGATTGACAAAATCGGCCTTGACACGGGTTGGAAACAGTTTTGTTAGAATGCATCCGTTGTTTTCGGATGGGTTGTAAGAGCGACCGACACGTTCCATCAAAGTCGACAAATTTTGTTCAGATAATTGACCTGTTCGAATTTCCGATAATATATCTATATAAACAGGGTCGGACTGACGAAACATGGTTTTCAATTGAATATGGTTTTCTAATTTGAAAACGGAGAACCATTCATCCGATTCAAAGCAAAATTCTTCCGTGTCGGGTTCTCCGAAATTTCCTACAGGAGGGAGTTGATAGAAATCTCCGGTGAATATGACTTGGATTCCACCGAAGGGTAATGTGCAATTTCGAGCTCGCTTTGCAATAAAATTGCAAACATCAAATATTTTGCGAGACATCATACTGACTTCATCGACAATCAATACCTTGACTTTTCGCCATGAAGCCACGACTGATTTACTTCGCAATGCATTTGTAATAATGGCGTCAGGTGGTCCTTTTGCTAATTTGATACCACTCCATGAATGCAGCGTTCGCGCACCACAATCCAGCAAAATCGCAGCGCAGCCGGTCATAGCACATACTTGAATGCATGACCCTGTACCACCACCAACACCACAACCCAACATATGTTTTATGAGTCGCGTTTTTCCAGTTCCACCAGCGCCGGTTATAAATAAATTTTCACCCCTATTAAAAGCATCCACTGCAAATTGTTGTTCAGGAGATAAAGACATTTTTGAATAATTATAATCCCTGTGATGATAATTATTTTCATTCAATTTTCTATAACACAACCACACCCCCACCCCCTAAAACCGCCGATAAATACAAATCATTTATTCATGTTCAACCTCAATGCAAAATGAAAAATCTAATCCATTCAAATCAACACCATTGCCATATTCGTTGACCAACTGAATATTCAACTTTTGCAAATTGACTTTACCAGAGAACTCGCGCACGTCCGATACCAATAAACCATTTGTTACATTTGCAGTTAAAATCGAGCCATATGGAAATCCTAAAAAATTTGTCGCAATACGTGCTATAATATTTTTGTTGATGAATGATTTAGGCAAAGGAGCGAGGAACGAATGTGGATTTCCTTGATTGAATTCGTCGACAATCAAATACAAATATCGAGGTTCGTTTAAATCAATGAATCCCGTTCCAGAAACAGACCCTCCAGCGGGAATTGTGATACTTATATCACGAAAACCCAATGCCCATCCTAATTTTGATTTGAGATTGTATTTATCGAAACTACCAGATTTATCGATTGCGAAATTGATAGTAATATTACTAGCAGAATCAAATTTGCACTTATTATTTACAATAGTTACACTACATTGCGTTCCCACTAGCGAAGCATTGATAGCGTCTCTTAACTGCGCGGCAGTATAAAATCCATCCGGAACCGTTTTTACAGCACCCCCCACTTGCAAAACATTATTACCTAAGTCACTCGAAATATTGCAAATAGACATTGGTATTTCTGCGCATTTCACTTCGATTTTCTTCACTTCATTAATACGTTCTGGTAAAGTAATTGTAATACCATCACCCCCATTGCATGACCCCACGGAAGAATACTCGTCTCTAAAGCGCGTATCGACATTGATGTATTTTTTCTTGCGTTCCTTCACAACATTTGTCATGACCATATGTCCACCATATTGATTCGTTTTCGGTCCGACAAATAAATCCTTGTTATCGAAATAGTTGCTCATATACATTAATATTTTATAATTATTCGCGGAATCAAATCTATAACACTGATTTTTGATTACTTTTGACAAGATTTGCATGTTCTCGAATTCATCAATCGACCAATCATATTCATCTGCATGGAGTATCGATATTCGTCATTATTTTGATTAATTGTATTCCCACTTACATTCAGTGAATTCTGCACAACAGGCATTTGTAATACATCCCCACGAGGTTTTACATGCACATTGCTAAATATCATTTTCATAACGACAAAATTGAAAATCCGAAAAGTATATACAATAGAATGACAAAACAAAAATATCATGAATAATAAAAGACGCAAAGCGCCCCCTTCCATGGCTGATTTTACGTGCACTTATTGTTTTCGAAAATACAAAAAAAAGGAAAATTACGATAAACACGTACAATGTTGCGAGTTCTTCTATCGTTCTCGAAGAGAACATGCAGACGTTGCATATGAACCTATACCCACACAACGAGAACTTTATCAATTAGTAAAAGAATTAGCCTATAAATGCGATAAATTACAAAAAAAAATCGACAAATTAGAAAGCACATCAACAAACAAACAGCGAAAACATATTGAAGATTACTTGCAAGAACACACACCACAAATAACTGCGTTGCAATGGGCACATCAAATCGAAATAAACCAGCAACATTTAGAAACGATTTTCGAAAATTCCCTGATAGAAGGCATCATACAAAGCATCCGCGACCATATTCACATTGTTTCTCTCTTACCATTTTGCGCGTTCTCTCAAAAACAAAACACAATATATATCTATAACACAAATTCGGACGACCAAGACGCAACGACCCCACCACAATGGCATGTCATGAGCAACAAACAACTCGACAAAATAATCTCTATTATATCATACAAAATTATGAGAGTATTTCTGGAGTGGCAACAAAAACATTATCAACAGCATCTTGTCAATTCTGACATATATGCCGATGAACCCGAAGTAGATACACCTACCGAAGACAATTTTCGAGAACAACAAATCGCAGATGACATGAAAAAACAACATATTGTATATATGATAAAAATCAATGGCAGTCGAATTGGTGAAGATAGAAAACGAACGGAAATAAAAAAGGTATTGTATAATATGGTTCAAAAACCATTGCCATCTGTCGTCGAACTGACATAATGCATAATTATCCATCAACAATACAAAATTGATTTTTTATTGTAATGATTATACATATAGCATCACAGTGACCTATGGCAGAAAAAACGAAGAACCCGAATTACTTAGCAATTAAAAATGCGCATCCACGGGATGAATTCATCCATTTTGATGAAGGACCTCATATATACACTGTGCATGGAGAACAAGGATATACATCGGTAACTACATGGAATGGAAGCCATTTTGACCATTTTGACGCCGATGCTGTTCTCGACAAAATCATGTCAGGCAAGAAACTACAGGACCCCAATTACAAATATTATGGTATGACACGAGAACAAATCAAAGCATCCTGGGATAAAAATCGCGACAGCGCCTCGTTCGCAGGAACCAATATGCATTATGACATAGAATGTTATTACAACGGTCTCGACGTCCAAAACGATTCCATCGAATTCAGTTATTTCAAAAAATTCGTGAAAGATTTTCCAGAATTAAAACCCTATCGCACAGAATGGTGTGTATATTACGAAGAATTAAAATTATCTGGGTCGATTGATATGATATTCGAGAACCCAGACGGAACCATACAAATATATGACTGGAAACGGTGCCGCGAAATAACCTATGAAAATAATTTCGGACAAAGTGCAAAAACGCCATGTATTACACATTTACCGGATACGAATTTCTGGCACTATGCTTTGCAACTCAATACCTACAAAGAAATATTAGAACAAAAATATGGAAAAAAAGTAACCGCTTTGTATCTGGTATGCATGCATCCAGAAAATCATACAAAAACCTATGACAGAATCGAAGTTCCCTTTTTACCAAAAGAAATGGCGAATCTGTTCGATTATCGCAAAGAGCAAATAGCCAACAAATAGTATAAAAACAATCTCATACAGGTATTCATAATGCAAAACATTTTTTATATCCTATGGAAATTTATACTGTATTATTATTTTTGTGCATTGCAAGCATGGAATCCACCAAAAATACAACAGCCAAAATTAGTATCTGAATTATGCAGTGACTACATCGAAAAAGAAAAACAGAAATTTTTAGCAACCTATGAAACCCTATCTAACGATGATGCAAATACTTCGATTCATCCTATTTTTTATCAAGGTGATGCATACAAAAATGCCACCACACTCGAAAACAACGAATTAGAGCAATACTGGAAACGTCGTATTTTGTTTGAAAATACTCCGAGGGGGAATATCATTATGCATTATGATGCGTATAAACTAGGATTTGCCTATTATAGTGATATATCTGGACTACCATATTCCCTGCTAAACGCTGTGGCTATGAAATATGTCAGGATTTACAAGTGCCGTGATTTCTTCATGGATACACATATAACACCCAAATCGTCACCATCTCCGTTTATTGTTTCCCCAAAAGACAAACAAGAGAACCAAAAAGAACCCTCCGAAACCCCCGAAAAAATAACCATTCAAAAAAGCAAAGCCTTTGCAAAATTAAAACAATATAACATGGTGTCTTCCAAAATCGTCGCAAATAATAGAGATGAATCCATTGCATCCAAAAACATCAGTAATATCATGATAAACATGGGCAAAATAAGTAATTTTTCATTCATACCGAAAGAAAAAAAACAAAACCTGATAGCACCTAAAAAAACAGTTTCGTATAATGATTATAAAAGTCAATTCAACGATTTTATCAACAATAAATAACCCTCCCACCACACCCCATCATGCTTTTTGTTGCTGTTTTATTTTTTCTAACCATTTTATGAAACCTAAACTTTTTTCTAAACTAAAGGAAGTGCCTAAATGTGACTTTGCTATCAAAAACGCTTGCAGTTCTTTTTCACTCAAAGATTGAATATATTGTTCCTGATAATTTTCCATATTTATGCGTGAATAATTGATTTGTATATATTTCCAGAATATAAATCAATTTTGTGCCTTACAAACCACATGCAAACGGCTTGCCGCTGATGGCATTACTACTAATATCAAGGCGGTCTTGCATTGAACATTTCAACCTTTTTAACAAAGTATATTCATTTTGAGATAGAGCGACCCCTTTATACAAAGGAGTATCGCTAGCACTATTGTAAGAACTAGCAGGTTTGGTATACGTAACACCATTACATGAACCAGTGGGACATTCTTGAACAGCATAACACTCTGCGGCCTCGTCAATAGCATTATTTCGGATAATAACGATATGGTCATATTGCGAGTTAACATTGTGGTTACTGTCATTTTTAACCACTGCATATGGTTGCGGTCGACGAATCCATCTATATTTTGTTTGAATCATGCCATCATTATTCAAAACCGAATTTTTCACAACGTTTGAATCTTCGGTAGTGGTAATACTAGATAACACAGGTTGTCCAATAGTAAACGTACCGCAACAACCGCCATGATTACGTAATCCACCATTTCGGACTAAGGTTCTCGATGTAAACCTCGATAGCGATGTTTGGCCTACATATCCTTGATTACGATGGGTTCCGTTCAATGAAAACAATGGTTCCCCTGCACTATTGTTATTATATTTCGCTGCGGATTTCTTTTTCAAAGTAGCAATAGACATATAATATGAATATAGATATTATATTTCCTAAAATCGGGCTAATTATCAATATACAATAATGGCATTAGTTTTTTTCTGATATTATTTATGTTTACACGAATAGTCTGAGCAGAACAATTCATGATTTCAGCTATTTCACGATTCGTTCGCAACGTTTCAAAACAAACTGAATATTTGCAATGCATTATTTTCATTTGTAGTTCAGGAAGCTCATTTATTTTTTCCCATATTTTTTTTTGATATACCAGCTGGTCTTCGATGCCTATCCATCTATTTCCATTCGAATATACATCATTATACCGTGTATTTTCCATGAAATAATTATCAAACCCGATATGAATTGGGTTCAAATAAACATTGTATAATTTTTTGTATTCTTGCGAACTTTTCTTTTTTTTGAAATATGTTTTTGGTAATGCATTGATGGGTATTGATTTTGACATACATTTTTGCAACTCATGTGTCATGCATAAATCAATGTATTTCACAAATGTGCTATTTCCATTGAACCTTTTTATCCCTTTGTATAACCCAAAATATGCGCATGAGAACAAATCGTCTTTTCTAATATTTTTACAAATGTAGTTGTGCGAATATTTGAATTGCATTGCTTTTTTCATCGCCAAATCTTTGTAACTACTAAACAATATTTTGTCAATCGTTTCCCGCATCGCAGGAGTAGTTCCGGGATGTTGAATAATATATTTGATTCGCTGCTGCGAGATTTTACTCAAATGTACCGACAACGCAAGTCCTGTATACAAAAGAAAAAAAAGACTATATATATACATGATGTATATATGTAGCAATGTCTTTATGTTGAATCTATTGATTATATTCGAAATGGCATGTAATTAGTGTTTTTAGTCTTAATTTGTTCTCAACAATTTGAGTTGCTTGCATTGATTGTTTGAACAATCCCTGGTTTTTACATAATGAGACACTGGTTTCACCACTGGTAAGCCATTAGACATGATAAACCCACCGTTTAATGCGCGATTTTGACGAGTGTTTGTATTTCTACATACAGTAAAGGATGGACAATTGTTCGCTGACAAAACTTCCATATTGAACACGATTTGATGATTGGGTGCAACTAGTTCGTTCGGAGTGGTTTTTGAATTGACCACAGTATTGGTCAATTGATACTGATAAAATCCAGTATAGTCTTGAGAACTAAATACTTGCGGAAAATCGCCAACATCAATAGGTGTCTTTGAAATACCTGCTAATTTTGTTGCTGTTTTTTTACGCTGAATATAATCACTTTGCGACATACTATTATATATATATATATATATATATATGCCACGAAAAACAATGAGAAAAACAATGAGAAAAACCAGAGGAAAAAGAAGTACTTTTAGAAAAATGTTTGGGGGAGTTCATGAAAACACACATGGTATCAGTACCGCCAATAAACGCCGTACTTTAAGAAGTGTAGCTAGCGCCTTTTTTAAACCCCTGACCAGCGTATTTAAACCAGAAGCCACTGGTGAAAATTTTAAGAATAAGAATGGTATATATGAAGGCGAACTCAATGATAAAGGACAGAGACATGGCAAAGGTATCATGAGGTATGAAAATGGTGATGTTTATGAAGGTGACTGGAAAGATGGAAAAATGCAAGGTAAAGGAACAATGACAAATAAAAAGGGGGCTGAATATTCAGCTAGATGGAAAGACGGGATAAGGAAAACTACCCCAATGTATAAGATGTATCCGCTTAAAGACGCGAACAATGTTACTATAGGGTGGACTACTATACCAAAACAATATAGATTGAAAACTACGATAAATAGTCAAATACGGCCATAATGGGTATGTATTTTAACGATAAAAATAGCCACCTTTTCGCATTAAATATGCGCAAAGGTGTTATATTAGTGAACAAGGAAATACTTATGTGGTCTAAATTTGCATATTCATTAATAACCTCAAAATTAAAGTAAAAACAACCGCGTGAACAATGAATCCTATCATAGTAGGGCACCCCTCTTTGTTTGCAATAGTACCAACGATATAACCTACAAGCTTGTTGACAAATATATACATCCATGGATTGAACAAAATCAGCAGCAATACAGTCGTATAAAGAGTAAATCTCCATTTATCGAAAGACGTTAATTGTCTGGCACATGCACACTGTGGCTTGGCTAAAGTGTTCATATATACATTACCCATAAAATTATTGCATCCATTTTGTAATCCTCAGTATCAGGTAATCATCAAATACATATAACACACCTGATGCAAACATCCCTCCGAAAAACAATCCAGCAATGATTTGCTCTACTGTATGGCGACGATATTTCCATCTTTGTATACATGTCACCATCATAATCGCACCAACTATATACAACCACCATGAATGATATCCTACTAGCAACCATAAAAATACAAACGAAAATCCCACTGATTCAGCGTGTCCAGATGGCATGCCGTAAAAATGCGCGCCTTTGTATCGCTCGAGTTGCGAAAAAAATACAGGGTTTGATGGTCTCTCTTCTTGAAACACCAGTTTCAATGCTCGATTCAATAATTGATTCAACCAGAGAAACATCAAATACAAAACAACAAAAACGGAGCGTTTCCATAATGCAACTATAACACAAATCGCAGCAATCCATGGTCCGTAAAATCCAATCGTGTCTACAAATAAGACTGTATTTTCAAGCATTATATATATGTATTATATTTTTGTATTTTGATAATATTGTTCACATTGAAATGTACAAGACCAATCCGAACCATTCAAATCAACAGTATCTCCGCGGTCGGTTACTAGTTTTATATTCATTCTTGAAATATTTACGGGTCCAAAATAAACCCGTTCCTGTTTTTGCAATCCACTTCCTGTTTCTACGTATATAGAGCCATTTGGAATATTTCCAACGTTGAGCGGTATTATTGCAAACACGTCTTGAACAGAAGGGCCTGATGAGTATACTTTAGATTGTGGCTGCACTGATAATATTTTTTGATTCTCAGCATAAATTTGATTAGCGGTATTTTTATTATTATTGACAATAGTTCCTACAAATATCTTTTCTCCTGTAACTGGGTCACATGTATAGGTTCCTCGATTTGCATACGATGCTGATTTTACTACAGTTTTGGCGGGAGCAATACCGACTAATCCGTCATTCAAATGATTTTGCGCATAGTCATTGAGAACAATCATGAAATAATTATATAAATTCACAGAAACAGTTGTATCTCCTACAATAATTGCAATATTCAATGAACTATCATATGTATAACTAGAATGCGTATTTAAATAATATGTTATAGTATTGTCATTCAGATCTGTTTCGATATATTTATTTCCTAATGGATATTCAGTAAGTTCTCTGAATCCTAAAATCCATCCAATGGTTGTATCCCAACTGGTGTTTTTAATGGAACTTGCACCTATGAAACATCGCACAAAACTGTAAGGGTCATAAAATACAAGGCGATAATCGGATGTATTGTATATTTTTGAATAATTAATACGAATATATGTATGCGTTCCATCATTGGTAATGGTTGAGCCTGGTAAACTTATATTGAATTTTAACTGTATATTATTAACGATATCGTCTAATGTATAGTTTGTTCCATTTGCAGAAGCATCAATCTTTATTTTTATTCGATTTATGTTTGCCGAATCGGCAACACCAGTCATTAACGGTTGCAAATGAAAATAATTATTACTATTATCATACATTGTTATTAAATTACCATAAATTTTCGCAGAAGTGTTTGCAAAAGTAACAAATGATAGATCATATTGCCCATTGTAATTAGAGGTCATGTCTTTCAAATTATAAGACGAATCTAAATACAAATATCGATTCCAAGAACTATTCTCATCGTCTGTAAATATTACTTTGTAATTTTCATACGTTAATACAGTATTTATACTCAAATCTAACGTAGTTCTAAGAACATAAAAAGAACCATAATCATTAGATGTACTATAATATGAACATGACACAGATGATTTTTGCAATGGTTTATTTTTCAAAATAGGGTCTACCCAATTTTGAATACTCCAATTCAATATCGTTTCAAGTTCGCTTGGTATTAAATTGGAGTATTCAAAATTGTTGTATTTATTAGTAACAATATTATTATGATATACTTTGCTACAATCGATGGTTATTACAAATGGATCGGCATTTTTATTACCCAGATTTGATGCTATTTTTGGATAGATTCTGAATAATACTTGGTTGTTGCTCAAACTATAATATGTAGGTGCAGGTTGAAGCGTTCCTGATATATCAGGCGAATTACTAGATAAATCAAAATTCAAATAATTGAAATAACAGTCGCTAGAACAATCGAATGTGTACATGTTCGTTGTAAATTTTTTTTGAATATAAAAACGCATTCGCAAATAATTGTCAGTGGTATAATTAACAGAAAAATTAGTTATATTCAAACTTGTATCGCCATTGAAGAAACGATTATAACACGCATCTGCAACATTAATACTTGAATTTATTTCGGTTATATAATCAGTCAAACTGTATGTGTTAGGCGCAATATTGACCCTAATATTATTTGACGCTGAATTATTATATGAATTATCAATATATCCACTTGCATCACATTTCAACGTAAAATATACATTATTACCTAGAGCATAATTAGACCTATTTGTAATTGCATTACTTTTGAATGTAGAAATTTCATTAATAGACGTATCAAATTGAAAACAAGATTGCGGACCGATCCATATATTTGTATCTTGTGGAAAAATAACAACCGTTTTTATATTTTCAACAATTGTATTTTTAAATGGATTCAATGGAAGCGTGAATTTATAATAATAATTTTTATTGATTGAACTCTTGTATCCAACCATGGAGACGTCGGTTACATCAATTATTTCGATAACTGCCCCACTTAAATATATGTTAGTTGCCAATTGTTCATTGAAATCTGACAAAATTTCTGCACGATCATGTAAACCATTTACTAATCCAGATTTTATCGTAATTGTATTATAAGATAATTCCATCGCTTTATTGTAGCTTCCATCTGCACTTATGTATTTTGAACTTAAAATATTGATACTACTATCATAACTATTATAATTGACAATTTTGAAATAATTATTGTTTCCGTTTAAATCAAACTTCTCTGGTGTGGGGTTATTTGTTATAACATATGGATGATTACTTGAATCAATATAGTTAGTTGTTACAAAATTAATTGGTATAAATGATGTATCGAATCCTAATATTTGAGGTATACTATCATATCGTTTTGTGTTTGATGCATCTATTGGATATGAAAATATCGGAAAAACAATCGCGTAATTTGTTTCGCTGAATGTTTTATGATAATCCATTGTAAACGTCGCTTTACTGGTATTGATATTGTATGAAAATCCAGTTGTTCCGAAACAAGCATCTGTGTAAGTAGATTTGATAGTTGATATAGAATTATTAAGCGCATCAATCAATTCATCGGATTTGTAATTTCCAACAGGGATTTCTATTTTATAATCAGAGAACCCATCATCAATACCTGGCACATTCCCTTTCAAATAAAAAAAATTAGCTCCATAACTTTTACTGATTGTATACCACGTCTTCGGTATCTGGATAGAATTGAGTCGAATTGCTAGCACATTATTCAACGTTTCAGATAAATTGAACGTAAAATTTGTAGCCATAGTTATTGCTTTATTGTCTCGGTATTGACTGTCAATACTAATAATACGGGTGATTGTTTCCTTCAATAATGGATTTATTACTCCTTTTATATACTCTTGTGTTTTAACAATTTGAGTTGACGTGTTTGTAGTCTCTATGTTGTCTAATTTTTCCACAATATTTGATGATGTTTCTCCTGCATTATCGTCGTCTTCTACTATTTCAAAAAATCGCGCGTAAATATTGTTAAAAAAATTAGCCAATTTATCTCCGGATTCATTCTGTATATTTTTGTATTTATTTATCATATGGAATATTTTCGCTTCCAGTTCTCTATCGGAAGGATTGACCAAGTCCAATATATTATATAATTCTGCGTCAGTATATTTATTTACATCATATATATCGCCCATAATACTATATACTTATTTTATATTTTTATACTTGTTAATCACTACTATAACTAATTGATTCTGGTTTTGAACATGTTTGTTATAAAGACAACTAAATCGAGCGTTCTACTACACTTGTACAAAAAGTCCACTGGAAAGGCTTTTAATCCTTGTCCCCTTTTCATGTGTTTGTTTCCAGTAAAACAAAGAATGTCAAATACCGTCATAATTTCATTTTCATGTTCTGTCATGGAATCACGGTCGATACGATATTTACCCGTATAAGTATATCTATTGTAATTTCCATTCTCATACACGTTGTATTTATTCACATGCGGGTGATTTCGAACCATACCGATTCCTTCGATGCGATTTTTGTCATTGTTCATCTCTAAAATAAACATGACAGAATCTAATGGAACTTTTTTAGAAATCATCTGTGGCGCACAATAAATGCAACCTATTTTCGGGTTTCGATTTCGAAATGTTTTGTTTTCGGCGATGGTTTCATCATTGAACCTGGATGTCATAATAACATGCTTCATTGCAGATGAATATTTTTTCACATTTTGCCTGAATATCGTATTTTGGATTATTGCGCTAGTTGGATTGGTCGCCGACATTCCTATAGTCTATGTAAATTATTGTAAATCACCGCCAAATATTTCAATTTTGTCTCTAAAAATTGAAATATATATAAAACAACTGACGGTTTGCATAAAAAATGCAACATGATGAATGTACAATACAAATTCCTAAAATGGATAATTCTATACCGCAAGAATACATTAAAAAAATATTTTCACAATTAGGAACGGTAAAACAAATAAACGAAATCCCTCATGCAAAATATAAAAAAATATTCGTGCATATGTCATTCGACAATACCATACATTCATCCACTCTAAGAACTTTGTTGACAAAACATCAATCTATCAAAATAGTTCACGACATGCCCTGGTATTGGACGTGTCATGAATATGTGAAATTGATTCATGGACCCAATCCGAATATTATGGCTGAGTTATGAATTTTATATAATCGTCTACAATCGGATTATTGTATTTTTTTTGTTTTTTACCACCATACCATCGATACCAGTAACGATTAAAATCGATAACATTGATTTCATGCGTAATCATATCATTCATGTAATCATAGGCGGCTATGCAATGATTCAAATCCGTTTTCACAGTTTCTTTTAATTCAGTCAAATAGTGCAACCGCTTTGATTCTCTATTTTCAATGGGCATATTATGCATTTGTTTTCTCATGATGTATTTTGCCTCTTTTCTCGCTTTGATGAATTTATCGATTAATGATTTTTTGATGATATGCATTTTTTTAATGAATGAGAAGACATTTAGATGAATAGTTAATGGAAAATCGCGCTTGATTACTGCGGGTATTTCTATTCTATCCGATGCTTTTATTTTGTTCAATTCCGATTCCACGTCGCATATTTTGTCCATAATCTCGTCTTTTTTTTGTATCTCATTGTCCATAAAAATGATAATATTGTTTTTATACTCTAATGATGATTCAATGTTCTCATATTCCATTGCTCTATTATAAAAGACGTCGGCAGATACTTCTAATTCCAGTTGTTTTATAATCGATATCATCATTGTGGTTAATGCATTCAGTATGACAATAAGCCCCACGCTCCATTGATAGGAGCCTATAAAAGGAGCAAAAATAGATATACTTGCCGTAAACAAGATAGACGTCATTGTAAGAAAGTTGTATCGAGAACGCATGACATAATTTGCATATAAATATACCTTTTTATGTCCTCTCACATAGGTGACTAACATATCTATTTCATTGGAAAAATGATTCGTGCTGAAATTATCAGTGATTTGCTTTTCAATCGCCATCTCTTTTTCCATCAATCTATCGAAATTGTCCTCGACACTTATTTCACTGTTGTTGCTAGACATGGACAATGGACTGTTGTTGCTGTAAAAATTGTCATATATTTCTATAATATTGGAAGTGTCCTCTATTTCAATGTTTTCTTTGAACAATTGTATTTCATTGTGCAATAATTCCGTGTATTTTTTATCATCGTCGTCATCATCCGAATACATACTCATATATAATAATTATGATTTTATTATATGTTGATTACGGTAAAATATATTGTCACAAAATATAAATATATAGATATATATTATTATGCCGTCTTCCAGTGATTATACATTGGCAAAAAAAATATTGAACATAAAACAAAATATGAATTTAATAACAGATTACGATTCAAATAATTGTTACAATTGTAATTCAACTGTCATTGGTAATGATTATGCAGCTACTGGACAACAAGGACCTCCGGGTCCCCCTGGTCCACCAGGTGACCGATACTTGACAACTTTTACGGATACATTGTACAAATATGTAATGGACACCGGTAGCATAGGAGTTCAATTAGAAAATGGTTTAGCTTATATCCATGGACTTCATATACGCTGTGTTCATGATGCATTGAGTCCTCCATATGATAATTTTACAGGAACTGTTATGAGTTACAATGATAAAACCGGTGTAATGATTATCACTAATATTTCTAATATAAGTGCCGGTTTTGTTTATTCTACAGAGAGAACCTACAAAATTAATGTTGATAATTACTATGAAAACCTTGATGAAAATAATCAATCTATATCTGCATCAATTTTGAATGATAATACATCGAATTCAACATGTTATGTGAATTTTGTAAAAACAACAGACGGGGATTTAAGCACTATAAATACATCAGACAAAATAACATTTTCACCATCTAGTGGAGAACTTTCGATAAACTCGATTCGCGAAACAACTAACAATCAAACACGTGTTAATATCTCATCGATTGACGAAACCTATTCAATGGCATTTGTCAAAAACCTTGCTCCGAAAAAATATTCCATGACAACACAACCATCTTTGGATAGATTCGGATTTTTAGCAGAAGATATTTCAGCGGTTTACAACAATATAGGAATGGTAAATAACAATGGAATATGTTATTTTGAAATGATAGCACCAATTGTTTCTGTTTTACAAAGCATTTTGACTAAATTAGATACCATTGATGAACGTATTTCACAATTAGAGACCAATTTTGCAAGTTTTTCTACCCCCATTGCTCCTGTGGTAGCTACTGCTGCGGAATTCAATGCAATCGACCCTCCGAGTATAGACCCTTTTTCGGTAACCATAGAACCTTCTTCGGTGAATGTTCCAGCACCATCTCCTTCACAAGAACAAAATTATTCCGAAGATGTTAATATAAATAAATTTGTTACAATGATAGCCGAAGCGAAGAAAAAAGTTATGAACTCGCATATCTAAATATCATATGCAATTTCGAATTCTAAAGTAAATGAAAAATCCATATTATTTAAGTCGACCGGTTCCCCATAAATATCTAATATTTTTATAGAGAACTTGTTGACATCGACTGTACCGAAATATTCACGTTTTTTAGAAATTAAATCACTATTGTTGTCAAACATGATTTGAAAACTATCTACATGAATTGGTATTTTTGCTAAAATATTTTTTTCCACGTAATTATCTGAAAATATACCCATTATTGTAGTTGAATTTGAAATATTGAAATCATTTAATATAAAATAAATGTATTGCACTGGAATTGGACAAAATATACTTTCCGATATATAGCATCGACTACGAATATAATTTGCGTTTCGAAATCCTAGAGACCATCCTAAATTTTTGGAGAGAACTGGATTCGTTTCGCTGTTCACAAATTGCATGACAAACGTATTTTCGCAATTTTTGATTATCGTTTTCCCATTATATTCATCGATTTCTACATGAAACCGTTCATTTGAATCGAGTTTTTCGTTGATGGCGTTTTCTAATACAGATGGCATAGTTTCACTTGTATAATTTCCTTCCGGTATAACAATCGTTCCTTGTTTATTGGTTCCGTCTTCTTTTATGAAAAATCGATTGGTTTTCTTCTTTTCAGAAACCATGTACACCGTATCTGGAAATTCGACGGAGGAAAGTTTCATCGATATTACATTTTTCATAGGGTATGGTAATATAAACAATGACTCCGTAGCATTTGAACCATTCGTATCTCTGAATAACGTATTCATACACAATGAATACGTTGATATTTTTTTTCTCAGCGTGTTCAGATTACCTTGAGCAACCGTTGTAGGGAATGTAGATATAGGTTGCAAATAGGATGTGATAGAGTTTATTGTATCATTTTTGAGCCCATTATCCGTGATTTTTGATTTTTTTAATTTCTCAATTAATAATCGCTTTGCTTCGTCTAAAAATTGGAAAGCATTTTTCTCGATTGTTTTTCTTCTTGATTTTACTTTTTCATTTTCGATTGCTTTTATCAATTGGTTTCGTAATATACGTTCTTTTTCTTTTATTTCGAATTCGTTGTATTCCATTGACAATTTCAAGAATTTTTCTAAATCATCGATGTTGTAATTATTGATATTGAAATCGAATTGCGACATGTTATATATACAAAATATAAATATATTTTGCATATGAAATGCAATTACAAAAATTCGGCTAATTTTATTGGATCAAAAACACCGTCGAGTGGAATACCATATTTTTCAATATAATACAAATATTCCATAGAGAACGAAACATTAACATCGATAGCTGTATTAATATCGCCATGAATCGCCTGTTTTTTTTCGTCTTCTAACATTTTGATATACGCTTTTAAAGAAATATTTTCAGTTTCAATGTTCAGACCTCTTTCTATACCAGCTAAAGACATCAATGCAATATTATTGATTAAAAATGCCGATGATTTCTTTTTACACAAGAAAGGTTTGAAATCTCTGACCATTTGCGTATGATGATCACATTGCATTTTTTTATGCAATGATTCTATGTCTTTATTGTAAAACGGTATAGTATATTCTTTGTGATATTTTTCGAGAACATTCCGGTTTTTTCGATTCAATGCCCCATCGGTAGAATTTTTTTTTATTAAATGGGGCGATGAGTGTTTTCTGGCTCTCATATATTCATATAATAAAAGAATTACTCTATAAAATCATCAATAATAGGGACAAGAATAGCATACACTAATGGTTTAATACGATCTCCTTTGTTGTTGATAATATATTGCTTGAATGAACTACAATTATTGCTTGTTGGGTCTACACATCGAGCGAACAAGTTATTGATTGAAACCGATGTTGCACCAATGTTTCCAGAAATAGAAACAAATATAGTCAACATGTCCCCTTTTTGAAATAGCGTTTTTTCTTCTATAGAATCATTCTCGCTTCTCGTTGGGTCCGATTTCAAAACAGCCGTGCCTATGTTTTCATAATTATCTATAATATTTTCGATTAATTGCTTTCCTAATTTATTTGATATAGTATTTTCTTGTTTACCTTCTTCGATGTTTATTTTGATAGCATCAACATTGTTGATTATATTTGCAAGGGGACTTCCAATCAACGATGAATTAATGGTTTGTATATAATGTCTAAATAATTCAGACGGCGCAGCGTAGATGTTTGACCCATTATACTTACCCGCATCGGATATAAGTAAAAAGGTAGTTTTTGTAATCCATTTATTCATTACATTTGCAATTTGATCCTTGTAATACAATACTTCGTCTTTTTCTGGATTAATGACACATTTACCGTTTTGCAATTTGAGTATATTATTGATGGACTGCAATATAGGTGCACCGTAATCAATGTAGGATAAACTTGTAGGATTATCTGTAGTAGGATCAATAATATCAGGATATGGCACTAACATGTAATAATCTTTTTCTTGTGGTATATGCTCAGCAAACGTAAATGCGGTATTTGCACCACTTATTATAAGTGCGTCTGGTATGATGATTTTTGCAATTTGTTTATATAAATTAGAACCGGCGTCTGTGCTGCAAAAAATAATTGAATCCACCATATGTTTACACATGGAATGAAGACTGGTAGATGGTAATGTAAAATTGTCTGAATTCTGTATTGATTCAAATGTGAGTTTACTTTTATTTGTTTTAAGGAGTTTATTCAGCTCTTGTAATTCGGAACAATTTCTCAAAATCATTACCATGGACTTGACGATATCAGATTGCAATTCTTGCGTAATATAATGTTTAGGCTGCATATCTTCGTGAAACGGTGGGACGAACTCACTCTTATTATCCATTATTTTTGTGATATCGTTTGCTGACAATACATACGATGGTTTCATTATTACATCGTGAATAGTAACGCTATTTGTTTCCCCATTCAAAAATGCATACATTGAATTGTAGAATTGTTTGATTAATTTTTGTGTATATTTAGGTTCATTGCTGGACTCGACTAATGCATAATATGCAAATAAAACCGTTTTTCTTATAGATTCTCTAGTTTCTGGATTGTTTTTTTGAAAGAATCCATTACCGTCATTTGAAAAATAATAGTCATTCAATGCGAAATCTAGTGCGGCTTCGGTGCCCACGTTAATAACGGATTCTTTGAATGTTTCCATGTTTTTCTTGTTTCGGATTTCATTCGCAAATGTAATAGGTATAGCATTTGATACATATTTTGCGTTATTTTTAGTATTTGATATTGTGTTTTGTTTTCGAGTATTTCCAGACGATACATAAATAGATGAAAAGTTGAACTCTATCACTACTTCTGCTTTTACATTGTTTACATCTTTACTGAACTTTTGCATGAATTTTGTGAATTCATTTATTTGTCCCTTGTAAGTGGCGGGTATAGTAATATTATCTGCATTAGTAAGAGAGCTATTTAATCCATAGTCGGACATATCGGATGAATGTGGGAAATATTCAATGTCTTTTTCCGTGATTACATAATCGATGAATATGCTATTGTTACGAGGAGTGTCGCGGTTCTCGCATTCAATTGGTCTGGCAATATTTGTGACATATGGCTTGTAATTGGTAGAATTGTGCGGTATAACGAATTCATGGACCTTATTTTCATGGGTTATTTTGTAAATTACGTTGATATAGGCTGCTGCATATTTTGATTCGTAATTTTTATAAAAAAATTTCGTAACTGGTATTGAGGTATTGCTGCCATAAAATCCTATTAAATTGATATTGAATTCTTTTGAAAAAGGTTCTTCGTAATGATTGATGGCCGGTTCAATTATCATCTTAGGGGATGATATGTCAAAATTGTCCGAATTATTTGTATTGAGAACATTTTTAATATTGAAAATGGCATACAACGGTGATGGAAAACTTGAAATATAATGATAGTTCTCTGGATAGACAAAAACAGTTACGGTAATTTCTTGCACATTGATTTGGTTGATTATATCATAAATAGATGCATTTTGAATATTCGATGTCGTTAGTTTTTCTTCATGTAATCCTTTTCTGGATGTATTGTTTTTTTTGATATTAATACATAGCAAATTTTCATTAATAAAGAGCAATTCTGGATCGAATTTATTTTCGTCAGTAAAAACCGGCGAAATTTTGCTTTTGATTCTACCTTTTATATCGTTAGTCAATATATAACTCTGTTTTTCTTCATATCCATTCAAGAAAAAATCGAATTGGATGTTTGTATACCCTTTCATTTTTCCATCTAAGAAATGTTCTCCAGAAATATACAAACTTTGCTCTTCTCCTAACACGATTGCACCGTGCGTATTGTTTGAATTCGTTATTTCAATATTAGGGGCAATCATAACTTTGAATGTATTTGACTGAGGGTCGTCGATACCATTGTCGGATTGATTTTTTATGACAATATCGTAAATGCCTGCATTCAAATTTTGAACAGTATTTTTAGAAATTGAAAAAATAATTTTAGTGGCAGAGGAAAAACTCCACTGTGGACTTAGTGTTTCTTGCGTATCATTGTTTATCAAATTCACTTTACAATCTTTTTCAAAACCTGCCCCCAAAAGTGTGATATAATTTTCATTATCTAAATCATTTGGAATAGTAATTTTGTAAATAGTTTTGTTAATTATTTCCCATTTGCCGTTATTTGGAATTTCATCCGATGGTTCTCCGAAATTGAAAATTTGATATCCTTTACCAATGAAAATACTGTCTTCAGATGACATTAATTGGAGTTTTTGATATTTTCCTAAAATTGCAATAGCGAACCTGCCACGTTTGTTTTTGAGAAAATCGTATGGTATGGAAAAATCGATTTTGTAAGTATATTTCTTGGGTTCATCTTCTGATACAAATTCAATATTTTGCACAGTAGTTTTGATAATTTGATTTTCAAATTCAAATACTATTTCATCTCCTGTATTAATTTTATTTTTATAGTCATTATTACACAGCTCATTATCGAAAGATGAAAAAAACACTGTAAATATTGTATTTGGCATCTCATTTTTGAACAAATAAGATAAAATATAATACATTTATATATATAAACTAATATTTTTTTTGAATTATTTTTCCCAATTGTTTGAAGTTGTAATCTCACAAATAGCGCTGACAATTACGATTTCTATGTTTGAATATTTCAAATAGGATAGATTGTCCCATTTGAAATAAATATACGCAGTTGTCTAAAACAGTGCTGAACGTTATTCATGATTAGCCTAATGTGATTTCATAACAATCCCGCGTAGCTCTAATTTCACTGGCATCGTGATTTAACAAAAAATCGATGGAGCTGCTTTTATCATGTATATCGGGGTCGCATGACTTGTAAAATAATTCGTTCGTTTTTATATTTGACTTGGATTGCATATTAATGTATTTTATTTTTCCAGAAATGAATAATTTAATACGAATTTTGTCTCCACGTTGAAAAGGCATAGGTGCAAAATTACTAGTATAATCTTTTTTGGCGAATCGCCCTGGATTCTTTTTGACGAATTGTTCATGCATGATTTTCAACGTATTGGTTGCTGTTAAGATATGTTTCAATTGACTTCCTAATGATTTTTCATTAGATGTATTTTCGTAATTGATGATGTTTTGTTTTATAGCATGCGTATCTAACAATGGCGTTTCTTGCTGAGGATACCCTACGATGGATGATGTGATTTTGTAAACAAACAAATCCGGAATATTTCCTTCGGGACATATTACCGCGGAACCTTGGAAATGACCACCATTATTACACAAGATGAACTTTTTTTGCATGAATAATTTGTTGAAATTTTCGCAAATATTATTCAAAATTTCTTCGTTGAAATTGAATTCTACTGTATCATTGAATAGTGTTTTGAAACTGATTGCTTTGGATAGTTCTTGCGCGTCTAATATATTGAACAATTTGTCATTTTTATATTCTACGCAATCATTGAATAAATAGTCATAATCGATTTCATCTACATTTTCATTCACATATTCTTGCAAGGATACTGGAGAGAACACGCTTAATGGTGAATTGATAACTGTTAAAATGGTTTCGTAAATAACTCCAGAAGACAACATATCAATCATGGTTCTCACCATTCTCATAATTGTATAATTAACAATGGTTTGACTTACGTCTGAATTTTTACATTGTTTCACAAATCCATCGATTAATATTTTTTCCGCTTCTGGATTTAAATACGTCCCTGGTAATTCACATATTTTTGTAATCAAATCAGTAATGGTAATGGTAAGCTCCTCTGAATACGCCTTGATAAAATTATACGTATAGGATGCATAGTTGTTTGACAGATAATTATTACAAATATTGATGGCCTTGATTGCCTCGATTTCTGCATTTGCATTGTATTCGATGTTTTTCATAATACATTTATGAGGCATTGATTCAACACCATTTCCCTTGACAATCAATTCGAAATTCAGATATTCAAGGTTTTCACCTTTCATTATTTTTTTGCAATAGTCTAATGACTGATAAAACACTTTTATTTTTTCGTAGTTTGTTTTTCGATTGGTTTCCATTACTACAATACTTGTAAAATCGTAGACGTTTTCTTTGTAAACGAATAACACCGTATTAATAGAATTCAAACCGATTCCATTTATTTCGATAAATCCGCCGTTTGCATTGACATATTCTTGTTCAAATGATAAGATAACCGGACGAATTTCAAACTTCAATGTATTACATGAAGTGATATTACGCACATTTGCTGCTATTTCAACAATTCCACATTTTTTAATGGATGGTAATTTTATTTCCACGATTTTGTTGTTGAAAAAATGGGTAACTTTGCATTTTCCATGGTCTTTTACGAAAACATCCGTATTATAATTTTCGAAACCTTCTCCGTATATTTTGAATTTGATTTCTTCACCGACATTGCATATTGATTCAGATGCAGAATAAATGCAAGGACAATAAATGAATTCAAATGGGGTCGATTTGTAATTGTTTGAGACAACTATTATATGGGTTTTTTCTGCACAATCAACCCTTGGAGTGCGAAATTTGATAACACTCGATGTTACATGAAACGGTTTTATTTGCAAATTGAACTCCTCTATCAACAAATGCACGGTGTCTTTTTCAAATCCCGCTCCATACAATGAAATTGTATCCCCGCCATTCACTGAACCCTTGTTCACGCTAGACGACGTTATACAAGGAATATTACTATAATATATTTCATCGTGCGTTTTCAACCCATTCACTATAACATGAACCGGTATCGGCTTTATTATCTCTGTTTCATATGTTTCGTCTATTTCAATCTTCAATGAATTATTCAAAAATACGGGTATCAATCCAGTAGTATTACCTATATCTACAGTAGCGTTATTAGTGAATCCACTTCCATATAACACGATTGACATTTTTTTTGTTATTGGATTGTATTTTTGTGTTATATAGGATAGTGATGGATAACAAATGAAATTTGCGGATAAATTTGTCGTATATTTACTGCATTGTAATATGATTTTATTTGTACCCACGTGACCTCCATACTTTGGCGTAACAACACTCATTTGGGTTCTTGATACAAGGGTATATTCAATTTTAGTTTCGTTGAAAAATACAATCATGTCATTATTGAATCCGTGTCCGTATATATTGACCGCAGTTCCACCCGAAACTTGTCCTACGTGTGGAACGATATTCGTGAGCTCTGCTGAAAATGCAATGGACTTTGTCATGGCGGTCGGAATTGAATTGGTGAATACGCGAATATCTTTGACCGACTGCTCGTCTATATTTGGTAGGCGAAATTGAATATAATTGCTCGTGATTTTTGTAATACTTTGAGGGTCGATGAATTTTTCACCGATTTTTACCATTGTGTTTGTGCAAAACCCATCGCCTGTTATTGTCATTACTTCTTGTTTGTTAACAGAACTATGATTTATGGAAATATTATCCATAATAGGTGTATAATAAAATTTGATATTATTATAACTTTCAATACCATTCGTGATTACTTTGACCACTGTATTTTCTACTTCAAAATGTTGGGGAACAATAATAGCAAGTTCTCTTTTTCTTTCATCATAAACAGTATTTGCCTTTGCAATAGGCTTGTTGTTGAACAATACAATCGATTTATCATTGAATCCTTCGCCGCTAATAATTGACGTGGAGCCACCATTGATCGTTGCAAAATTGGGTTTTATATCTCGTATAAATGGACAATATGAGTATGACACTGCATTAGAATGCATATTGTTATTCATAATTGATACTTTGATTTCTTTCAATTCATTCGACGGATGCATTTTGAATGACATTGAGTTCTCATTCGCAAATTCTACTTTATTGTCATCGACAGGTTCTCCGTCTATTGCTACTTTGCTGTATTTGTTGAATCCTTTTCCTATTATTTCGATATAATTTCCACCAATAATAGACCCGTGATTTTCTGATAATTTTGTTATTTTTGGGAAAATAGTTACTTTACGGGCAATCCATGAATCTTCACTACCTATTGCAGTTCCGATTGCTATGTTGACATCACCAGATTGCTTGACGTATGGCATAGCAAAAATAAGAGTATTGTTTGATATTTTGATGGGTTCTATTATTTTAGGTTCCGTTTTGTCGATACCCATGATGCAACCAATGGATGCGGATGAAAATCCTTCCCCTAGGACATACAAAAATCCAGTATCTTCGGCAATCCATGGATTTGGATTGATAGCTTTGATAATAGGTTTTATTGTAAACATCATTCCATTTGTAACCGAGTTGTTCGTGGTAACCGTAATTGGTAATGTTTGTGCTGTATGAATTAATGGGGGCAGGAACGTAATCGACCCGGTTTTTGCGTCAAATGATATATTGTTGATAATGGTAGACCCCATTTTTACGATGGACATTCCGGTAAACCCTTCTCCTTCAATTGTAATAGGAACTTTCGTATTGACATAAGATGACGTAACTGAAATGGAATTAATCTTGGATTCATAATAAAAAGGAATATTATTTTCGGATTTCACATTGTTCACTATTACATCAATTGCAACTTCGCCTGCGGATTGATTGGGTGGCATTATGAATTCGATGAATTCGTCATTGTGTTTCAAAAAATCGGCTTTGTGAATGATTTTATTGCCGACGGTTATATAGACATTTTCAGACAAAAATCCTTCTCCTGTAACGGTGACTTCATAACCACCAGTCATTTTTCCAATAGAAGGCTGAATCGATGTAATATTTTGCGCATTATAGGTATACTGGAGCATTTTTTCCGCCATTTTATTTTCGAATTTGATGCTTATATTAGTGCTAGTAGCAGAACATGATTCTGGTGCAATACATCGTATATTATTTTCAAATATAGATGCGGAATCCATTAGTTTTTTTCCAATATATAAGACAACTTCATTTGAGAATCCTTCACCGAATATAATGAGTTTTTCTCCTCCTCGTACATATCCCCCAGCCGGTTCAATATGTGTCAATTTGGGTAATAAATATTCAAATTCAATTTCATTGGAGATGATTTGATTACGGTTGTTTGCTTTTATAGTAACGGTCTCATTTCCGTTTTTTGACCGAGGAACTTGAAATGTAATCAACGTATTTGTATGTTCAGAAAAATCACGTATAACAGTATCGCCGAACTCTATATGGTCGCAATCATCGAATCCATGCCCATATAGCGACACATTATATCCTCCTGCTATGTAACCATTGATAGCAGATTGGCCATCGATTTGTGGTGTATATTGATATAGTAAGGCATTTGACATAAAACGGTCATTTGTTTCGATAAAAACATTGATTTTATCAATGATGGTAGTTTGCATAGGGGGTACTTTACAGACAATATGGTCATCTTGTATTTTTATGCCTTCTGTAATTTTTGTTTTGTTGAACCAGACTGCGTGAATATCATCGTTGATTCCAATACCATATATCATTATATTGTAACCGCCTTTTGCGCCGCCGGTTGTTTGTGATAATTCGGTTAATTCCGGTATAGTTGAATATGTTATCTTGTTGACACTGGGGGCACCTTTTTCGTCGATTGTCATGATTTCATATTTTTTACAAATATTTGTGGCACCGATAACAAATATCAACGAATTGAATGAAAACGTCACTGGAACCATTTGTCCGTTCATTTTTATTTTCGTGTTTTTATCAATACCTAATCCTTTTATTGCGACTTTGTTGTCTTTTGTGCATAATCCATCGTATTTTTCTGAATATATCATTTGCGGATATGTAAACCTTGTATTGTGATACCATGGAATGACCTGATTATCATGGTCAAAGAACAATACTAATTCCGCGTTTTTGATTTCACTTTCATATTGTTGAATCGTAACCATGATTTGTTGGTTATTGTTTATGGTGCAATTACATGACTGGTTTTTAACCGTTGCGGTTATTATGATATTTTCATGCAATCCTTTGCAATTTATATAAAAAAATGGTTTTTCCATATTCATGATTTCCGCGGGGAATTCTATGTTTTCAACGATGGGTTTAACATAAATCCATTCCTTCAACCATACGTTCTCGCTTATTTTCATCCATAATTGCAACGGTCCTCCTATTCCAGGTTGAAATGGTTCTGTTTTAATTAGCGATTCCGAAATATCACTTTGTATTTTTACGTTGTCTATGTAGATTTCCATTTCTTCTGTGAACCCGTGTCCATGGATTTCAATCTCAGATTCTTCGTTCAAATTGATGACGTTTGGATGAATTTTTGCAATTTTGGGAATAAAACAAATGTGATTGGTTTTGATAGAAATATCACATATAATAAGGTTCACGTTGATTTTGTTGGATTGCATAAATTCTTTCATTTTGAATGCAAAAATAGACGCATCTTTTTCCATTGTTTTTGTCAATTTAGGAGAAACGAAATAATCGCGCTCTTCGCATTCTAATTCTAATCGAATGTCATCTACATTGACATCTCCGTCTATTTTTATATATCCAGTAACAAACTCAGCGTCCCCAACAGCAATTGGAAACGTTTCTGGATAACACGTTGCGGTTTTCGGTAGAATCAAATACTTGTATTTTCTGGATGGCAGATTGTTTTTCACTACATATATGGAAAAATATCCTACTTGATTTGTCGATGGAAATATGAAATCAATGATGTTCTCGTTAGTTGGGAGAACATCGATTGTTTCAACGATTGACCCATTTTTTTCAATCATTATTTGCACATTTTCTTGAAATCCGAATCCCTCGATTGTTATGTTAGGAGATTCATTTACATGTCCAGTTGTACACGATAAACTGGTAATATCGTGATCGATAATTTTGAGCAATTCTTTTTGCTGTGATACGTATCCATTTGTTTCCACGGATAGCCATATTTCTTGCGGTTCTCTGATTTCACTTGTATCGACGATTAATTCGCGGTCGGACAATACTTCTGTATATGGTTGAGGAATACCATTGAAGAGGAGTTTCGTGGATTGTTTGAATCCGTGCCCTTGCAAAACGATTTCTGAATCTCGCAATGATGCAATACTGATAATGTTTTCAGATAATGATGTAACAGAAGGGAGAACACAAACACCCTTTTCGCTCGATTTTATTCCACATATTTGCACAAATAGGTTTGTTGGACCGATTTTATCGGCACATAGAACTTTGCAGGTTATTTCATTGTTCGAACAATTTATAATATGTTTTTTCGACCCTATAAAATCACCGACAAATATTTCGATATTTTCTACGCTTTCACCGAAATTTTCGCCACGAATGCAAACAATGGTTTCTACTTGAAACGAAATGGATGAAGTAAATATATCACGTATGACAGGTTCGCTATAATGTAAATAAAGCATAGACATACTATCTATACCATTTACGGTGCATTTCAAAACGACGCTTCTATCTTTTCCGTCGTATGCTTTCAAACAACTTACTATTTCATTTGAATTTATATATTCGCATAAGGTTTCTTCTTCATCGTTACCATAATATGCAGTGATTGTTGTTTTATCTGTGAATCCTCCCCCAATGATTTTGAAATTACCACCGGATAATGGAATTGAATCTATTGCAGGTTTTGTTAGCGAAGGATAGCATGTAAAATCAAGTGAATTACCGAGTGAACCATCTGAAAACATACAAACCACTAAATAATGCCCTGGTTCGAAATATTTAGGAATTTCACAATATATTTCTCCATTTTGTTCTAGAACGGGTAAAAGTAATTTACTTTGAGTGAACCTATTTAGGAATTCTATTTTTGTAATAGAACGATGACTACTTTGAATTCTTATTTTTTCGTCTAAATTTGCACTGTGTGTATAAACAGATGGTATTAATTGCGTTATTCTAGACATGTATATATTTAGGACAATATTAATGTATTTTAAATTTCCCGCATAATTTTTTTGTTTTTAAAAAAAATCTTAGTATTTAGTATAGTATGCCACTTACTTACGTTGTCGATACTCCTACTTCTTCTCTTACTGCTAATGGTTTGAGTGAGACCGCTTCCATTACTCTTGCTCGTCTTGTTTGCGACACCACTGTAGGCGCTGATGATTTAACATCCGTCAATGCTCAAAATAACTTTGTTCAAGAACTTGTTGCCGCTGTAGGTCCAGTAATTGCATTCAATGCCATTGGTCGTCAATTAGATAAAATCAGAAATACTGTTGCTGAATCCAGTCAAGGCACTGCATATGCTGGACTTGCTGCAAACACCTACAAGGATTATTTAGCTAGTTACATTATGCGCGATTCATTCACTAATATTGAAGTAACCCAAGAACAATCAACTAGTTTTTCCGCTGAACAAATTCAAACATTAGCTGCTTTTGTCAATGCTGGTTTACCTTTAGCTACCCTTCTACAAGTTGTTGATTACCACATTTTGATGTTGTTTTTAACCCAAACAAGTGGTTTAACCGGTGCAACTGGTATTAATACTTTGTGCCAATTTCAACAAGCAATTATTACTAATGCCTATACATCCCCAACTGCCTGGTATTCTAAGTATCAATCCTCTGATAACATTGCAACTGCAAAATACGTATATGCTATTTCTACCCTTGCACAAAACGGTGCCGTTGTTTTCGGTGATTCAGTTTCTTCTGACCACATCGTTGCTGCATTAATAGCTGATCCTGTTTATACTGATATTACTAATAATGGTAGTGCCGATGAAAAAAATGATAAAGTATACGGTCTTCTTGCTTCCCTTGCAACTGTATGTTCATCGAATAATGCTATTCGTTCATCCTACAGTAACTTGGTCAAGCCTGTAAGTTATTCATTAACTATTAGTGGTACCATTGCTTTGACCAAAAACACACGCACAAACACTACTAACGTTACCTTAGTTAGATTGAGTGCTTACAACGCGTTACCAGCATTACAATTAAAAAATATGTGGTTCTATAACAGAGTATCAACTAGTGATGGTTCAATCCTAACAACACCTGCATTGATTGCAGGAACTCTATATGACCCAGCTCAAAAACAATTGATTACATCATCTTCTTTACAAGGTCAAACTGCTCAAGAAATTTACACCGCATTGAATTTTGTTAGTTCATCTACTACATCCGGAGGAGTTAGCACTGCAGTAGACGAATTGAAAGCATTAAAATTATACGGAAAAACAATCCCACAAATTCGCGCTATTGTTGACTCAACTGCTGCAGGTATTCCTTTATACAATGACCTTTCTAACTTAAGAAGCGCTGGTTTTTCAAATACCGAAATAACAAATGCATTCAGTAGTCTTGGAAATGGTAATTACGATTTCGCAGTATTAATTGGTGTTTGCAAAATTGAAAACAACTCAAGCGGTACCGGTAATAAATTGAAATATTCACCTGTTGCTGCCAGTTACGATTTCAAATACGTCGCCGCTGATGCCATCAAATCTTCCATTGTCGATAAATTACGCGCCATTGTTACTGCTGATTCAAATGATACTGTCATCAGTATTGATTCTTCAGATAAAGCATCATACAAGTTACATACTGATATTATGACAGCTTACAATATCTTTGCTAATCCTGATATCACAAAGATCACCGCCGCAACCGCAGAACGAGCGATTTTAAGATTTTTACACAGTAGTGCAGCTATGGTTGCATCTGACACGGGTGTCGGTGCACTTGCACTAGACGCATTTACTGCTTACAATGGTGTTGATAACATGTATCCTTTCATGAATTTAAAATATACTCTTGCTGCATCTCCATCACTCCTTGCTCCAACTGCATTCTTGCTGCATTCCGAATTTGCTGCCTACGCCTCCGCAACTGGAGAATTAGTATATGCTATAGATTCTACATCTAACAATGCTACTGTCAACAAAGTAAAATCAGTCGTTGCAAACTCAACATCAGGCAGTCAATATACCAGACAATCTTTCGATAAATATGCATCTAGTCCTACTATCCTACCAAACAAACAATTCTATACTCTAGGTAAATTTGCCGGCCATTACTATAAAGGCAACAGTACTCAAGCCGAAAAACTATTCGATAACGGATTCACATTCGCTGATGCATATCCTTACATGGCTACTTCTACTGCATCCAAGATCGAAAATATCAAGACCCAATCATGGCCAAAAGAGGTTGCATTCGCTTACCCTTCTCTGCTATTAGGTGATGCATGCAGAGATATTATGCAAAAGATGAACGCTATTTATCCTACTAAAGTATCTGATGATGCATTAATGCTTGCTAATGCCACTTACCCAACATCAACCGTATGGATTTCTTTCACTGAATTACTTGTAGGACCTGTAATAGGTAACTCTACTGATAATATCAGTTACAAAGCATTACTTCGCGCAGGTGCTGATGCTCAATACATCAAGGTTGATTTAGCAAAGAAAATTGGTACCGCTGCTGGTCTTATTACCTCAGACTTCTCTGGAAATTCCGTGGTCTCCCCTCAATTTGCTGCACTTGACCTACCATTTGCTGATTCATTGTTCGTCGCCCGCAGAATCAATTCAGGTCCATTCACAATAGCAAACATCGTATCAAACACCAAATTTTCTCGTTTCGAAAGAAGAAAGGTATTTGACAACGCTGCACAAGCCGCTCAACAACTTGACAAATCAACCTTTTTAGGCTTAGTATGGCAATATGCCGATTTAGAGGCCAGCATCAAGGGCAACAACCCATTGAATATTCAACTTGTTGATTTACTATCACTAACATACTCAGCACAAGAAGCCGATGCCGACGGATACCTAAGCACCACCTCTACTTCTCGTTTAGCATATCACGATGCCGTTGTCCGTAAAAACATGGTCAAACTATTCTATCCAAATCTTTCTGAGGCGGATGTTGCTGTAGTTGCATCTCTAAACAACGTTGATGAAATCCTTGACGAGCTTGCATCCCGCAATCTTGTATAAATGTTGTATAAATGAATATTCATTATACCATAAAAATACCATAAAAAATAAACATGGATAAGTCACTATGAATATTAGTATAAATATTTATAACCGCCATAAAGGCATTTATAAATCTCACCCTTTCGAATAACCATAGACTGTTAATTTTCCTTTTCGCGAGCAATTGCAATAGTCCCATATCATTTCGATTCCATCACATGATATTACCTTTCTATGTATTCCGTTTGTCATAATCATATAATTTCGTCCTAACAAATAATCAGCAACGCTTTCACACCGGATATTCGTATACATATCATTTCGAAATGGTGAAAATATTTCGATTTTGTCTGTTATATGAAATGCATTCCCATGGTTTGCGATTATATTTTTGAAACAGTTTTCATTTCCAGAATTGATTTTCATCGCATTTGACCCGTAATTTATTTTATATATAGAATATTCTTCTGGGTCACATATATCCGTTCCTATTGTACGACCATTACTCCGCATAGCAATTGATATGCTAGGATATTCAGTATTGTCAACGTTTTCACTTGTATTTTCCAAAAAAAGCAGGTAATTATCGCAGTTTGCATTGAAAATATTATCAAATGTGAATTTATCCACGCCGGTATTCAGTTGATAATGTATTGCTTTCAAAAATACCATTCCACCAATAGCATTACCGGCGCCTCCTGGTGGACCGGGTGGACCAGGTGGACCTGATGGGCCTGTATAACCTTTTATTCCTGGAGGTCCAGTGGAACCAGTAGGACCAGTTCCTACGGAGCCTGTATAACCAGTCACACCAGTAACACCTCTGGGTCCAGTAGACCCGGTAGAACCAGTAGGACCAGTTCCGACGGGGCCTGTATAACCAGTAGGACCAGTTAGACCACCAGGTCCAGTGGAACCAGTAGGACCAGTTCCGACGGGGCCTGTATAACCAGTAGGACCAGTTAGACCACCAGGTCCAGTGGAACCAGTAGGACCAGTTCCGACGGGGCCTGTATAACCAGTAGGACCAGTTAGACCACCAGGTCCAGTGGAACCAGTAGGACCAGTTCCTATAGGGCCTGTATAACCAGTCACGCCAGTAACACCTCTGGGTCCAGTGGAACCAGTTGGACCAGTTCCGACGGGGCCTGTATAACCAGTAACGCCAGTAACACCTCTGGGTCCAGTAGAACCAGTAGGACCAGTTCCTATAGGGCCTGTATAACCAGTAGGACCAACCGGTCCACTAGAACCAGTAGGTCCTGTCCCAATAGGGCCAGTATAACCAGTAGGTCCTGTCCCAATAGGGCCAGTGGAACCAGTGGAACCAGTGGAACCAGTGGAACCAGTGGAACCAGTGGAACCAGTAGGACCAGTTCCGATAGGTCCAGTGGAACCAGTTAGACTAGTTCCAGTCGGTCCCATCGGTCCATTAGGCCCTGTGTCACCCATATCCCCACGAGGATCAATGGTGACTGAATATTTCATATTAACATTATAAACAAATCGAGAACTACTATTCCGAATATTTGTAACAGACATCAATCCAGTAACCGCTGAATATGATACAATAGTTCCATTAAAATAATTGATTGAATCGTCACTTATAATATAGACATTTTGTCCAGGCAAATATGCTAGATTCGATTCTATTGCAAAAGAAAAAACATGAGTTGAATAGCTTATATCGTTCTCGGTAATAGTTCCTATAAAACTCGTTAAATATCTATCTCCAGCATTACCACGGGGACCAGTAGGACCTGACGGACCCTGTTTGCAAATCGCGCATACATTATTACATTTTATGAAATTACCATCACACGACATTTTATAAAATAGTATTATATATTCTATTTATATTTTTAGTGTTTGTATTTTATTTTGTGCGCCTAGCATTCGGAACAAAATCTTTGTTAAATTCGAGCGCCCGCAATAATCGCATTTGTTTGATTGCGTTATCGCGAGTGGCACATTTCGAGAAGACCTTGCGGGTTTTTCGGGTTTTTGCCAATTTTTTTGAATATCTTTTTGAAACCCGATAGCAGTTTTTACGCGGAACTTTTCGCATGGAATAAGGCATTATATATATTCGCACAGATATTTTTGACATCGTCCTAAATCGTATAAATATTATTACAGTCATGATATTTCTATTACACATTAATTACAAATGAGCGTTCTCATTTGAATTTGCAAAAAATACCATAGATGTGCGTTGTTATTGCTGTATTTTTGTATTATCAGTATAATAATGAACCTATTACACTTTTTCATTTGTTCTATGTTACCAGGAACTGTAATAAGAGATTTACAACTACCCGTTTGCAAAGATTGTAAATTTTTTATACCATATGAGAACAGAGAACAATATACTTTAGGTAGATGCATGCTTTTTGGTAAAAAAAATATTATTTCTGGTGAAATAACTTATGATTTTGCAGATATATGTAGAATATCGGCTAATAAATGCGGACACAATGGAACACTTTATAAGGATGCTGCATAATAATTTAGAAACATGATATTACCATACTATACAATGTTTAGTGAGAACACCGGCACTTACGTAAAATTAGAAGAAACTTCTTCTGGTGCACCTACTATTGCAGAGAACCTGGAACAACCAGAAGAACCGCAAGAAGAATTACTTTCCGAACTTAAAGAACCCGAGCAGACCCCATCTGAGCCGACAACATCCGACCCCATGGTTGCTGAAAAAACAGCGAATAAATGCATTATGGGTTGCTCTGTCATGTAGAACAATGTTTCGAAATACCACTTAGAATATATATTGTATAATATATACACAAATGAGATTATTATTTATCTGTGTATTTGTAGCCTTAGCGAACAGTTCTTTACTAACACGATTTGAGGAATGGGTATCTAATTTCAAAATAAAATTCGAATCCCATGAACATTATGCAAATGTTCTTGATAAATGGATTAACAATGATAAATTTATCGAGGAAACGAATGCAAAAAATTTGACATATGCATTGGGTCACAACCAGTTTTCCGGAATGGATTCCGATGATTTTTCAAACTATGTACATCGCGCGGTTGACTCCTATGAATCATCAACCATTAATATATTCAGGGGTGCTGATAATTATTATGCTTTACCAGAATCCGTCAATTGGGTTTCTAAAGGCGCAGTAACCCCAGTAAAAGACCAGGGACAATGTGGATCATGCTGGAGTTTCAGCACCACTGGTGCATTAGAAGGTGCCTATTATGTAACCTATGGCACTTTACCATCCTTTTCAGAACAACAATTAGTGGATTGCGACACTTATCGCAATGGCGGAAAGGATTTAGGATGCAACGGTGGATTAATGGATAATGCATTTACATGGATAGCCGACAATGATGGTTTATGTTCCGAGGCCGATTATCCTTATGTTTCCGGAGAAACAAAAAAAAGTGGAACATGTCAAAAAACTTGCACACCAGTCGCAAACAGTAAAATATCGGAATTTGTGGATATAGTGAAAAGTTCAGACGACGAAATGATGCAGGCTGTCTCCAAACAACCCGTTTCTATTGCTATAGAAGCAGACCAGCGCGAATTTCAATTATATAAATCTGGAGTTTTCACTGGCACTTGCGGCGTCAATTTAGACCACGGTGTTTTATTAGTAGGATACGGCAGTGAAAATTCGGCCGATTACTATCTAGTGAAAAATTCATGGAGTACCACCTGGGGAGACCATGGATACATTAAATTAGGTCGCGGAAAACAATACAATGCCGGGGACGGACAATGTGGATTACTATTACAAGGTAGTTTCCCATTGTTATAAATGCTCATCGACGCCCATAAAAAATGATAAACATGTACGTTTATCACTTTTTATTTTTGGAGTTTTTTATTTTTCTATTTTTGTTCTATTTATTGCAACATACATACCCCACCCCCTACCTCCACTAAAATCATAGAAACTCGTCGATTTTTATTATCATTTCATTTGGCAAAAATCTGGTTGTTAGAATATCGGTTAATGATTCCATTTTTGTTATTTTACGTGAAGGTATTACCTCAATGTTTTTATTAATCTCACCACGGCAGTTCCAGATTTTGTTTGTAAATACCATAAATTCATTAATCCCCTTTTGCTTCCCTAAAAATGTTGCGCGATATACACTATACCATTCTTTTTTGTCTATTATTGACTCAAATTCTGTAACAAAATATGATTGTCCTGTTAGTGCGTTCTCCATTTTTCAAAATAATCAACTATAACACTGTATTAATACTATAGACTCCATCTATAAAAAAGCCTTTCAATTTTATTCACCCATAAAAAATAACCGCAGTGGGTCATTTTTTGTTTTTGTTTTTGTTTTTGTTTTTGTTTTTGTTTTTGTTTTTGTTTTTGTTTTTGTTTTTGTTTTTGTTTTTGTTTTTGTTTTTGTTTTTGTTTTTGTTTTTGTTTTTGTTTTTTTGTTTTTATAAAAATGATATGATTTTTTTCGATACATCATTGCATGTTTTTTGCGAAATTTTAAAGGTAGCTCGCTGAATCATGATATCACGATTTCTCAAATACTTTTCAGCATATTTCGATGTTCTCAAAATAGCTGCGCGACAAATATTCGCGTGTGTTTTTTTGTGACATGTGTCTAAGATAATCTTTCCTTGTTGTATGTATGTTTTCATAAATTTTACTATAAATTCTTCATCTGTATATATGTGAAAGAGCTCTCGAGATTCGTAAATAATATTATATATGTCTCTAATTTTACGACTTCTTTCTAATGGTGCGAAAGATTCTTGCACGAATGGCACGAACGCATTTGTTTCGCAATGTATCCATCTGACAATATCGTCAAATTTTTTCCCATCCCTGTTCAAAATACGATTACTACGGCGCGGCGGCATGATTGATAATTATTGTGTAAATGAATAATACTACTTGACAATATAAAAGGCCTTTCAATTTTATTGCTTTCATAAAACAGTATAAATATTTTCCATCTTGATAATATAAACAAAAATGAATCCTATGAGCGAAGAACAAGCTCATATATCAAATCAAATTAAAACAAACAACAATATCATTGTGGATGCCATTGCCGGTTCTGGAAAAAGCACCACGATTTTATCCATTGCCATCCACCATCCAGACACACAATTATTACAAATGACCTATAATTCCATGTTGCGCCACGAAGTCAAAGAAAAAGCGAAATCTCTTCAAATCGCCAATATAACAGTGCACACCTTTCATAGTCTAGCCGTGCGTTACTACATGTCCTCAGCATACACAGATACTGCTATACGTCATATATTATACAACAACACCCAACCCACCACAAAAATTGCACCTTTTCAAATCCTGGTTCTCGATGAAGCACAAGATATGACCTTTTTATATTTTCAATTCATGATAAAATTCACACGTGATATGGGAGAACCTTTTCAATTGCTCGTTCTCGGTGATTATAAACAAGGCCTCTACGAATTCAAAGGCGCAGACACGCGGTTTCTAACACTAGCGGATGATATATGGCGCCCCCACTCTCAACTCCTATCGAAAACATTCATACGATGTTCTCTAAAGACATCCTACAGAATAACAAAACCTATGGCACAATTTGTAAATCAAGTCATGTTAGGAGAAGAACGCATGTTTTCTGAAAAAGAGGGAGAACCGGTTCATTATTATAGACAAACCCAACACAACACTGAAAAATTCGTGGTGAATCAAATAAAACAACTGCTAGAAAATGGTGCAAACCCGAGCGATTTCTTTGTTCTCGGTGCATCTGTAAAAGGACCGAAGAGCAATATCCGCAAAATAGAAAACGCCCTCGTGGAAAACAATATCCCATGTCATGTTCCTATGATAGAAGGCGAAGCCATCGACGAAAAGGTGATCAACGGTAAAGTGGTTTTTTCCACATTCCACTCTGTAAAAGGGCGCCAACGCAAATACGAATTTGTAGTAGGATTCGACAATAGTTATTATTACAATGCAACGAATGCATCGAGAACATCTTGTCCAAATACACTTTATGTGGGGACAACGCGTGGTTCCGTAGGATTGTATTTATTAGAAAAGAATGACTATAACACGGATCGCCCGCTCGAATTTTTGAAGATGAATCACCACCAACTAAAACAACAACCCTGGATAGATTTCAAAGGTATCCCGCAAACGATTTTTTATGAACGAGCGGACAAAACCAACGGGGATGCACAAACAATACCTCGGCACAATATAACACCGACCGATTTAATTAAATTCGTTCCAGAATCTGTCATAGAAGAAATAACGCCATTATTAGACAAAATTTTCGTGAAAAGGCATGTTCTCGAACCCTCTGAAATCGATTTACCAACCGTCATAAAAACAAAGAGAGGGTATTATGAAGATGTCAGTGATTTGAATGGTATTGCTATACCTGCAATCTATTACAACCATATGCATAAACGTTTTAAAATAACCGACAACGAGAACATTCTCTTAAAAATGATAAAAAACAATATGGGAGATAGTCGCGAAAATGAATATCGCTATTTGAAACGCATTATTCGAGAGATGCCGGAAAAATGTTCTCGAATAACTGATTATTTATATGCTGCAAATGTCTATGTAGCCACCCAGGAAAAATTGTATTTCAAGTTGAAACAAATCGATATTGATGAATATACCTGGCTGAAGCGTGAAACAATGATTCAATGTTTGAAACGACTGGACACTTATATAATATCCGAATGTCGCCAAAAAATCCCCATTTTCGAACAGGTTCTCATCGATTATGCGATGGATGAAGAACATCGAATTCTAAACGAATATTTACGCCCATTTTTCGAGAACCCGGTGGAATTCCGATTTTCAGGTAGAGTCGATATGGTAACCGAAGAAACAGTATGGGAGTTAAAATGCACGAGTAAAATAACCATCGACCATATGTTGCAAGTGGTCATTTATGCATGGTTATGGAAACTGCTGGTGGCCGATAATCGCAAAATCAGAATTTTGAACATCAAAACAGGGGAAGTTCTCGAACTACAAAGCACCATGGATGAATTAACCCATATTATGGTATCCCTCTTGAAAGGGAAATATTGCGACCCAGTGACAAAAACAGACGAAGAATTTATAAAAGATTGCTGCGCAGTGATTGCTTAGAACACTTTTGCAAAAATATTACTCACCTGGGTAATATTTTTCACGATGGACGCCCATTAGATTTCTTTTTTCATATGGATTCCTTTGATAAACGAGCGATACGCATCGATGAATCTATCATAGTGAACATAGGGCAAATCATTTTCCTTGCAAAATTTGCGCACAATGGGAGCAATTACCGAATAATGATGCCCGCAAATATTTGGGAATAAATGATGCTCTATTTGATGATTTATTCCACTAAACGCAACTGTCCACCATTTATTTTTGTTCATGAAATTACCAGAATTGCATATTTGTCGCTTTGCCCAATCTCCCCCATCATAATGGTTTTCATGCGTTTCGCATAAATGATGGTTTGCAAATATATTTATATAATACAATGTATTATATGTTGTAATATAACAAATGCTCGGACACAATCCTATTTGGTAAAGCATACCCAGTTTGCAAAACATAATACCAAGAGATATTCCATCATAATGAATAGTCTCTGCTAATGTCATATCGTTGTTTTGCGAATATATCTTATTGTTTATAGCATTGAATATATACCATATTGAATGGACATTGGATTGCCCAGGAAAACATGTATACAAAAAATTGACAATATACTCAAAGTATGGATTATTTTTGAACATATGCACATTGTATATGTATTTATCTGGGTCATTGTCTCCACTTGTAAACGAATGATGAAAATATACATGATGATAAAACCATAGCGAATGATTCCATAAAAACCAACTATTTGTTATTTTTGATAAGACGTTGTTTATGTTTGGCATAGTTGCAATCGCATAATGAGAACCGTCATGCAATACATTGAATAATAACGATGATTCGGCGGTAGCAGTAAGAATAGCTATAACACATTTCAAAAATATATTGTTAATCGTAACCGCATAAAACAAACTACAAACAAAAGCAACGAATGAAATTCCATTCCACATATACCAAGATGGCGGCGCCTTGACGCTAGCCCGGTCGGGAAATATTTCTTTCACTTTTTCAATGACTCTGTGGTAGGTCGTGAAATCCGCATTGTATGTAACAATGGTATCATCGTCTAAAGGAATCGCATATTTTTCTAACGATTGTTTTATACCTGATAAATCTGAAAACGCGTGATACGATTCGAACAATGCAGTGCAATCATCGAGGCCCTTTGTTCTTTCAATGATTTCTGCCCCGCCAGGATGAAATCGAGCAAACGCCGTCAAATCGTATTTTTTTCCGTATAGATTCCACATTCTTATAATAGTCGGATACATATATTTATACCTTTTCTCATTTAAAGGAAACTATAAAAGAATTGTCGTTAGTATATAGATGTTGATTGAATAAACATTCAATCATTATATTACGTCTTTTTTAGATACATTATTTAAAATTTCTTGGTCTACCATATTACCTAATATTTGTTGATAAGTTTTATTTTCATTATCTGAAAAAAACCACTTTAAGTAAAAAACAGGTGAAAATAATTGCAAAAAACTAAAATAGTAATTATTACTAATGCACGGAACTTCACCCATGATATCAAATATATAACGATTCGCAACAGCAATTGTATAGTCTGATTTATTCTTGACTGCATGCCAATACCAAGCCGGATTGAATAAAAAATCGCCAGAATTCAACAATACTTCATATCGCGGAATCTTTGAAAAAGGGTTATCTTCTGATTCAGAGAAAAAATCATCATCTGAAATCGCAAATAAACCTTTATCGCTTGATTGACATTTGATTAATGAAGTATATTTTGGATGAATAAATCCCCATTGTTTTGTGCCTTTTACATTAAAAAAGAAATTTACATTACTTGCACAATGTAATGATGTTCCTGTATTTTTTCCACCTAAAAATAATTGTGACATAAATTTATTTTCTTTTTCCTGTTTGAAAAAACGTTGATTCATAATTTTGGACATCTCAATCAAATTTAATTCACTTTCAGCCTGTTTAGATTCTGTAAATAATTTTGAAATATTATTAATATATACTGGTTCTCCATTTTTTATTCCCTTACAAATTTCACGAATACTACAAAAATTATTATGAGTATTACATTGTTTTAATTTAGTACTACTATTTCTAGAATAACTTACAATTTTATTATCAGAAAAAGCTGGCACTTCTACATTTCCATATTCACTATCAAAATAATCTAAATTCCATTTTTTTACACAATCAAAATTTTGTATAAGTCCTCTTACAACAAATGGTTCGGTAAAATTTTTCGAAACTTCTGCAACCTTTTCTTTCGTTAAATCATTAATATCTATTTCATTTACAGGTTGCGATTTTATCTTTTTCATTTTTTTTAATCTATTATTACGATTATTATTCATAAATGTAGTGAAAATATAATCATTTTGAACAAGTGTATTATCTTTATATTGTGCCTCTTCTTTAAAAGTATATGAACCTCTATTCCATAAATAATCAATTAAATATACTATATAATATACTATATTTGTTAAAAAAATAACTAGCAAAACGATGAAGACTAACAAATATTTTGAATACAATGATATATTAAATTTTTTATTTTTTTGCGTATATTTCATATTATATATAAATGATGATATTATATTCCCCTAAATTTACAATAGTAATAATATTATTACTATTGTATTTTGCTAAATTAAATTTCAAAGGTACACACTGTAGTGGTAGCTCGACCGAAAGGAATATGAAGGAGCAACAAACATAGTCTCACCCATCAGCCCCCCCCGAAACGTCGCATTTACAAAATAAAAAAGCAAAATAAATATAAACATAATGCTACTAGTACAATAACATGTGGCACATCACTCCATTCGCAGGAACAGCGTTCTATATTTATGTTTCATGTATTTTGAAGGACTATTTTCAAAAATCGTCGCCAGACACAAAGGACAACCAGGCATTGCAATATTTTTCTATAACACATAATACTGCACTGGCTTCGTTCAGTTTATACACATTTACGTCGCTATGTCGCATCATCGCCGAACAAGGCATTCATCTAGGACATAAGGTCTATATGTCACAACCATACATAAAAACGCTTATTTTCTGGTTTTATCTATCGAAATACTATGAATATTTTGACACGTTTTTGCTGTATGTAAAAGGTCGCGAACCCATATTTTTACAGAAATATCATCACGTAGGTGCAGTGATTTGCTGGCATTTATGCTATAACTATGATGTCGATATGATAATTTTCGGAACTATTTTGAATTCAGGTGTGCATTCGGTTATGTATGCGTATTATTTGATGACGCTTTTGAAAATAAATATACGAGGAATGCGCATGTATATAACGAGCGGGCAAATGGTTCAATTACTAAGTGGAGGTGCAGCGGGATTGTATTTTTATTATCCGCCAATAGAAACATCATGGAATTATGGTATTATTGTATTTTTCAATTTGTATATTGCGGGATTAGTTTATTTGTTCGGTGAATTTATGGTGGTAAATTATTTTAGCAAACCCTTAAAAACTACGAAAACTTTGAATTAAAACCACCCACTGTTTTATATCTCTTGATAATGGAGAGAGATATAAATACCCCATGAACACGTGTGATTTTGTCATTCCACTGCATCGATATCATATCATGGTAAGAACAACGATTGAGGCCATCGGTAGTTTCTATAATCCGCGAACAATTTATATTATAACACCTGAACGATACTCTATTGACATCCAAACATCAGCAGAGACATGGAATTATACACAAATAGTGGTGATACCAGAAGAATCGTTTTTTGTCACCACTTACAACCTATCGAAAACGAGCATTCAAAATGATTTATTCAACAATACCAATGACCCACGTTCTCGCGAATTTGGATGGTGGTATCAACAAATAATCAAACTCGGTGCTTTTCGACAAATCGCGGGATTGTCCGACCCATATGTGGTCTGGGATTCCGATTTGATTCCGCTCGTGAAATGGGATATCTATAACACTGGAAACTATAAATTTGCTCTGTTGCAACAAAGTGCTCGGTCAGAATGGAATGTAGAACAATACAAGGATTCTCTACAGGATTTGATGGGACTGAAGATGATTGTCCCAGAAGACGGAGGGACCTTTGTACCCCACCATTTTATATTTCATCATCGGGTTCTCGAAGGTATCATAAAAACAATCGAAAAAAGAAATGGAGAACCTACATGGATTCATAGCATTATGGGGTTATCACATCGATATTTTCGATTTAGCGAATACATCATGGTTGCAACGTTCATGAAAATGTATTTTCCGGAGCTGCTGCATTATTACGAGTTCGACGAATATGGTGTTTCAGGACAACGAATTCGAGAACCTGGTAGTTTATTAAAAAAAATAACCGAAAATTGCACAATTGACGAAACCGGGTTATCCTATGAACAATTTAGAGAATTCATGAGCAGTAATTACGCGAATATCCCGAGTTATATGCAATTAGAGCATATTTGAAATGATTCGAAATCTTATTTTTGTAAATAAGATTTCAACTGAACTGTTTTAGGGAATTCATGTAATCAATATCTATCTATGGAAAAGGTAAATATTGCATACAAAACAACGTGCACTTGTTATATCATGTAGTGGTGAAACATATAAAAAGTTAAAATGCGAAAAAATATGTAAAATAAAAAATCATGTATATGTATAACTATGAAAATATTATATGGGTTGTCTGATAATAATATTGATGTTACTGAAATATGCTTAAACAAACTAACGAAGAACAATGTTATTATTATACCGCCCAGCGATTCAAAGAGAGCACATTATTTCACAGACCCTATTAATGGAGTTTTAAAAAAAATAATAATAATAGATAATAATAACAATATAACAGAATATGCCGATTTTTACACCATAACAATAAATTTAACAGACAATACTATCCACACAATAAACGAGAATGATATCAATCAAAAAATAATACAAATACATTCTACATTGAATATTAATTATGGCAGTTTTTATCATGAATTACCTGAACAAAAAATGGCCATCAAATATTTACACGGTAATGAAAAGGTTCTCGAAATTGGTGGAAATATTGGAAGAAATTCATTAGTAATTAGCCGCATATTACAAAACCCGCGCGATTTAGTAGTGTTAGAAAGTGACACTGATATTGCTAAACAACTCCTCGAAAATAGAAATATAAATAATCTTGATTTTATTATAGAAAACTCTGCATTGTCAAAAAGAAAATTAATTCAAAGTGGCTGGATAACAATCGAATCAGATGTATTATTAGATGGATACAAACATGTAAATACAATAACGTATGAAGAATTGCTTTCAAAATATAATATTGAATTTGATACATTAGTTTTGGATTGCGAAGGTGCATTTTATTATATTTTGATGGATATGCCTGAAATATTACAAAATATCAATCTGATTATCATGGAAAATGATTACAATGAAATAAAAGAAAAAGACTATATCGATGACGTTTTGATAAAAAATAATTTTTATCGGCATTATGTGGAAGGTGGCGGTTGGGGACCTTGCTGTGATAATTTTTTTGAAGTTTGGAAAAAATCAATATAATATTTATTTTTGACTATGCAATCTGCATTTCTCAGAACGCATGCATTTACGTCCAGTTTTTGTTGTTTCACCGCAAATATATTTGTAACATCCATTTCCTAGTTTGATTTTGTTGGACATCCATGCTTCGCTCGCCGCGTCAAAATTGAATTCCGGCACCATCGCTAAATGTTTTGTTTGACTTCTTGTTTGAACCATGATAAATAACAGTTGTATACAATAATTGTTATTTATGTTTTTAGAATCAATTTTTCGTTATTTACCACCGACTTTGCGGCAAACTTTTGTGCATCTGCATTTTTTTGTCATGCGATTACGATGTTTTCCTTGCTTGCATTTTGACGATTTTCGCATTTTTTTAAGAGACTTTGCTTTGGACGGCATTCTTATATAAATACTATTAGAAAATATTTTGTGATACATATTTATGATTTTGTAAATACTTATTATACATGTCAAACCCGGGTCGATATTTTAAATTGTAGTCATCCGGTAAAAAATCTTTGCAAATATAAGATTTATTTGGAAATACAATCATTAAAAATTTGTCAATTACAGTCTCATATTTTTTATAAAAATAATAATCTACCAATACTATATACATTGGTCGATACTACTAGTTTTGACGTGACTAATATAATATTTTATCTATATATTTATCTGTAATGTCATATATAGTATCAAAGTCATTTCTTGAAAAATAACTATCCCACCATTCATTGAAATAAATAGCTGGCTCAATTGTATAAAAATAATTTTGTTTTTTTTGCATTACTAGCGCATTCAATTCTCCGATTGTTGAGAACGCATATGCTTTGTTGTATTTTGATAATCTATTTTCGACAACAGATAATCCATTTTTTTTCAAATACAAAATAGGCAATTGCGTTAACATAGCAATAGTCAATGTATATGAATAGGTTTCTCCGCAAATACTTAATTCTAATAACATATTCGGTTTGTGAAGAGTGTCAATAAATGGTTTAGTTCATTGATATCTTTATACGGATAATTATTGGTGAAATTTTCAATATATGCCGACCCGAACACGACAATTTTTACATTTGTATTTTTATAATAGTTTATTATTTGTTTTAATTCATATAGTCCTTTTGCATCGTAAATTCCACCAATGATTCCAATCACTATGTTATTGTTTGATGTATGAACAATGTCTTTTGAATTTTTAAAATCAGGTAAAGGTGCAATAATTATTTTACTCTTGTCATGTATATAATTGTTATATAAATATAAATTACCTGTATTTTGGGTTATAATTTGATTATATTTATTTATATCAATCGGATATCGAGAGTAATCGTCGCAAATGTATTTTTCTAAATTGTCAAAAGATATTACTGGTGTATTGAATAATAAATTCAAATCATGCGTTATCGCTGTTATTTGTTTATTCATTGTAAATAAATTGTTGATAAAACTATGTGAATGGTTCTGTATATGATTTACGAAAATTTTCTCTATTTTATCTTTGCTATGCGACAACAACACAAATGCTTCGTCGTCGGTATATGATTGTTCTAATTCATATTCGTCATTCATAGTAAAATAAATTCGGCCATTGAAATTTCTTGCTATCAAAAAGGTTTGATATTTTTTGTATCTACATATTATGCTTTCTATGAAAACGGACGTACCGCCGCCGCCATTTGCAAAATCGATAATTAAAATACATGAATGCAATAAATCAATTGATATTTTTTCTTTTGAATTATGTATTCTTCTAGGTAAATTTTGTAGTATATCATCTGCAATAATAAAACTTGTTTCTGAATATGGTATATCAGGGTTTGACATAAACATAGATATGTCCGCTATATTTGAATACGGTTTAATATAATGCAATAATTTTACTCTCGCCTTCCACTTCTCATCGCTTAACCAAAAATTATGCCCACCGAAACTATCCCCATTACAGACACTTTCACTTGAAAATGCGAATGCACTGTCCCAGTCAGCTACCGTTCCGATATCATAATCCTGCATATTTTTTGAAAAATAAACATCTTCCGGACACACAGTCATTCCATTGTTTCGCATGTAATCACTCGTGCTCGACGTCATATTTGTGTCATATATCGAAATACGGTCAATAACGTCTATCATACATTGTTTAGTTCTCAAAGAGAACCCTCCATTTCCTACACAATTCGGAGTGTCATTTTGTGTTTTAGGCCATGGCGCACCAATATAATCCCATTGCAGAAAATCATCGATATTCGATTTGAAAATGCAGGAATCTTCTTGATACAACAATATTTTTTCACCCGTGAACATTTCCCAGAATGATTTGCTAGCCAGCAAAACACTATATGTAGATTGATTCAAATTATCATAATCTGTTTTAATAACTGTGATTTCAGGTGAAATGTTCGCGCACATGGCCACCATAAAATCATAATTCAGATTACCGCACACCACAGTATGACTCCATTTGTCTCCTAGTTTTAAAATTGCATTTCGTATTAAAAATTCTAAATGCGGGAAAACGCGATATTCTATTAATACAGCTTCTAGCGGGTTGTTTTTTACGATAACCGGTAAATCAATATTTCGAATATAGGGTATATTTTCTTCACATATGACTCGGAATCTTTCTTTAGGGGGCATACTATCGATTACTTGTGCCTCTGTAGCTGATACCTGATTTTTCAACAACAGTTTCTTCCATTTCGGTATTTTTCTATTGAATTGTACTTGCACATTTTGAACATTATCCGACACAGATGGAACAATATCTGATACAGATGGAACAATATCCGATACAGATGGAACCTGATTTCTTATTGAAAGCTGCTTCCATTTTGGTATTTTTTTATTGAATGATAATTGATTATTTAGAAAATTATTATTCATAAAGTTTGATATATAAATTATGCGATATATTTCTAAATAAACATCTTATTATATAATATACGATGTTTATAAACGGTCGATTTTACAATAAAAAGCACAGATGGCAAATGAATATTAATCAACATCCATTTTACGTTCCACAACAAGTAGCTCAACCAGTAGCTGAACCAGTAGCTCAACCAGTAGCTCAACCAGTAGAGGAACCAATAGAGGAACCAGTAGAGGAACCAGTAGAGGAACCAGTTGCTGAAGAACCAGCAGCTGAAGAACCAGTAGCTGAACCAGTAGCTGAACCAGTAGCTGAAGAACCAGTTGCTGAAGAACCAGTAGCCGAAGAACCAGTTGCTGAAGAACCAGTTGCTGAAGAACCAGTTGCTGAAGAACCAGTTGCTGAACCAGTTGCTGAAGAACCAGTTGCTGAAGAACCAGTTGCTGAAGAACCAGTTCCTGAAGAACCAGTTCCTGAAGAACCAGTAGAGGAACCAGCAGTAGCGGAACCAGCAGTAGAGGAACCAGCAGTAGAGGAACCAGTAGTAGAGGAACCAGTAGTAGAAGAACAAGTTGCTGAAGAACCAGTAGCTGAAGAACCAGTAGAGGAACCAGTTGCCGAAGAACAAATCACAGTAGAACTTTCCGACATTTTAGAAGATATCAAAAATCAAGTCGACGATTTTGCTGAAAATGTTCGAGAATAACCACATAATACACTAAACTATCAAATATAAATATATACATTTATAATATATTTATAGCATGTTTTATTTCAATATATTTATAACAATTGTAATAATCGTATTACTATTAATCATTTGTAAACTATACGCAATCCACAAAAATGTATCAAATATAAATGACAATTTAGAAAAACCATATACTATTCCACAACAACTCTCACCAAAATCTACCATAGACCTCATTCCAAAAATTATTATACAAACATGGAAAACCAGTATAATTCCATCAAAATATACAAAACTCATCGATTCGATAAAACAATACAATCCAGATTACAAATATTTATTTTTCACCGACAAAGAGATTGAAACTTTTTTGAAAGTCAATTATCCAGAATATCATCAAACTTATTTGAATTTACCAATCAAAATTCAACGAATCGATTTTTTTAGATATGTTGCAATATATCATTACGGTGGATTTTACATGGATTTGGATATGAATTGTTTGAAATCATTCGATGACCTATTGAAATACAATTGCATTTTCCCAGTGGACGAATTTATTGCAGATTCTATGTGCAAATTACCTAGATACAAAACTATTTGCGACAAAGGACAGTATTTTTTATTAGGACAATATGCATTCGCGGCTGCTCCGCGAGACCCATTTATCAAAAACATAATAGATGTAATACATGCTAACATTGATAGATATGTCAAAAACGTCATTTACAACAGTGACGATTATGTCTACAAAACAACCGGCCCCGATTTCGTAACCAACGTCTATATCAATTATCCAGAGAAAAAAGATATTTTTGTATTGAGCAATGGAAAACGACAATATTTCGGCGATTATGCAAAACATAATTTTTTCGGAACATGGAAATAATAATAATCTCACGTGATCGTATACCATAAAATGTATCTGGCAATTTTCAGTAAATTACTCGCAGAATCGTTGCTGAGTTTTTATTCAATATTTGTTAAAAAAATAAATGTTGACTTGACCATGCAAATATGGAGTCGTTTTTTCACTTATTTCATTATTTCGGCATTTTTTGTTGACTGGGATTTTATCCGCAAATCGATATTGTCAACACAAGGATTGCTGTTGTCCATAGTAACAATCGCACACGTATATTCATCCTATCGCAGTTTTCAATTATTAGATAGTGGCGTGGCGACAACATTGTATTATATTTATCCTATTATTATACTGCTGTTCTCGGGAACCGGGGTTTCTCCCATACTATTGGTTTCCATGTTCGGCGTGTATTTAATATCGAACGATTTGAAAAAACCATCCGAGAACCCTCCACCGACAGCAACAAAACCGCAGTTATGGAACGAGGGTATTATAGCGGCTTTCGTGGCAGCTATAACAGAAGCCATGATATTTTTTCTGGTGAAGAATTTGAGAACAACAAACAACTGGAATCACTTGTTTTTATCGTATTTGTTTGGGGCAATCGGGTTAACAATGTATGTATGGAATAATATCGCAACAATTCCGTTATCAGGTGGTCTTTCGATTTCACTGTTGGTGAATGCATGTATCGGGTTGTTCGGTTATTATCTACGGTTTTATGCTATTACACGATTGGATGCGAATATTTATGCCCCATTGTCTTATTTTGGTATTATTATGTCTTATGTGTATGGCGTATTTTTGAATAATGATGTTCTCAGTATAAAAAAAATCATAGGAACCTTGTGTATTGTGTTTACGAATTTGTATATTTTGTATTTTCTGAAATAATAATTATATGAACATCATTATAACTATTATTTTTTGTTTTTGCGATGTTTTCTTGATTTTTTTTTTCGCATTTGTTCTGGATGTTTTTTATTTGTCCTTCTTGGGTGATTTTTATTTGTTTTACCGCCGGTATACTTAGTTATAATTGTACCATTGTTGGCATTGTTGGCATTGTTGGCATTGTTGGCATTGTTATCCTTTCTTATTTTTTCTAAAAAAGCCTTAAAATCACTAGAAATTTCACATTTATTTTCATCTATTGCCTGTAGTGTTAGCACATTGAAAATATTTCGCTTGAAATCGTCATTTCTAATTTTATCATAATTTTCATTTAAAAATTTAAATAAATTTTTTGTGTTCTCTACTATTTGTTTCATGGGAATTCCTGCTGCTGTTGTTATTGCGATTTTCGTGAAGCTCTTGATATTATCACAGCCCTTGATATTTTTTTCCGATACGGTTGACATAAAATGGAGTATTGTTTGATCTTCGCGATTTACATCAACTATTATGTGAAAAAATTACCATAATCTAATAATTCGATTATTTTCTCCATTTTTTCGCCCGGTTCTCCATCTTCTACTATAATATCATTTATTTTAACCAATTGCATATTTAAATCCTTTGCAACTTCTTTCAATCTGTTCACTTCTTCCATCTTTTGTTTATATAATTAACATATATTTTAGTTATTGTATCTAACTAATTCATATTTATCATCGTCATTGTTTCTCCATAACGAATCCATGTGATAAACAGTTGTGTCTAGATTGACAATCGACAATTGCTGCATAATTTGAGACCTTATTTCTTCGGACGGATTTTAGAAAATTAATTTCGAAGCGCTGATTGAATTTTGCAGTTTTGTTCTGAATTTGGATGTTTGCATTTGTTGATTATGCATTCACAATCAAGAATCATACTACATCAATTTTTCAAAAAGATTCATGAATCGACCGCATGAATTTTCCCACAAAAACATCGATTTCAATGTCCGTGCAATCCATTTTCTTCAAATACTCATGCGCCTCTAATAATTTGTCTTCAGTTAATAACGCAGGAACATCCTCTAAATCAGTAAAATACAGCGGATAACCCTCTCCTAAATAATCCACTACGCCCGGTATTTTGTTCACAATAATCGGGGTTTTTCGAACGATGCATTCTAATATAGTATTGTTTGCAGCTGCATCAAACAAATCAATAAACACAATGTTCTTCGACAAATACTCGTCATATTCTTCATAGGTTTCTGTGTAGTGTAATTTTACAGAATGATACATTTGAGTGGTTATATATTTATTTAAATAGACCTGCTCTTTTTTAATAATATGTTGTATTCTGGTGAACGCTTTTGTCCCGGTCAACCACATTTTTGCGTAATTCTCTGGAACATTTACCTGATAAATGCTCGACATTTTACGATATTGTTGACCTACTTGTATGAGTATTTTTTCGGAATTGTTTTGAAAATTTTCGAAAGAAAATGGCAGGATGTTCTCCTGAACTACCGGATGTTTCAATGTTATTACATCAATAGGTCTTTGAATTTTTTCGAACTCATTTTTCATATAGTTTGTGATATAAGGTGATAACGTAAAAAATGCAAAACATCTATCCAGTGATTTTAAAAAATACGGATTCGAGAACAATAGCGCAATGTTCTCATTTTCCAAATAAGGTGGTCCATTCGGGGTTAAATGAATAATACCTGCCCATTTGTTTTCACATGTCATCGTTTTTGATGGTGAAAAATGTTGTTCCACTATATCGAAAAAATGGGTTTCCGAATCCTCTTTGAAAAATTTCAACTCTTTTAATCGATACAATACCGATTTCCATCCACCACGGAATTCCAGCGAGTCCGCATTGTGCCATGGTTTAAATTGAATAATAATTGATTCGAACACCCGGGTTCTCCATGACTTATTCGTTGACCAATAATTATGTCCGCCCATACTTTCTGGATTATTAACATACTCTGTTGAGAACATACCCGATGCGTGTTTGTCTGCAAGATTTCCTATAGCACGTTCGCTCATGAGTTTTGAAAAAAACATGTCTTCGGGTGCTTCAGATAGTTCCACCGCATTCTCAGAATTCGCAAGAATATCTATCATGGTTTGTCGAGTTCTCAAACTAAGAGAACCGGTTCCCAATTCATGATAACTGGATGCGCTAATATAATCATATTGCATGAATTCGTCGACGTTTCTTTTGAAAATGGATGTGGTCGGCGTATAGTGTAATAGTTTATCTGCTGAGAACATTTCCCAATATTCGCGGGTTTTCATAAATTGATTGTGTTCGATTGCATTCGCACAGTTTGCTAATTTTATCACTGATATTTTATTGGATATACCTATTGCAATTTGTTGCATATATTCGTAGTTATCTGGTCCGCAAACAATACTATGATACCATGATTCTCCTAGTTTGATAATAACATTTCGGATTACGAATTCGATGTGTGGAGAACTTTCAAAACATACTAAAATAGCTTGTTTTTTAAGGGGGGTTTGTTCAGGATCTCTTGTATGTTGCTCATAATCATATGACGACGCCTCGAGGGACGTTTGTTTTGATACAATTTCTTTTATGATAACGGACGTATTTTCTCCTTTTTCTTCTAGCAATGAAATAGTTTTCTTGATTTTATTTGTAATTTTTGTGTCTGTATCATAGGTTTCTACTGCGACCGAATCAGGAAACACAGATTCTGCGCAATGGGCGTCATCGGTTTCGCAAATATTGTCGCTCAAAATATCTGGCAGTTCAATCATTCGAATATATTCTAAATATTCTCTGCATAATTCCGAAAATTCACTGGATGCATCGAAAAATTGAGGAAATTGCAGTCGAATTTTAGTTTTTTTTTTCAGCAAACTAAACATATAACAATAAATTATATCGATAAATTATTGTTTTTATAAAACCGCATAATAAACCTATTACACCCCCCCTACCTAAATACCTCCTCTTACAAAATTGAATGAATCTGTATTATGCAACATACTACAAAAGCACAATGAAAACAATTATGTTTGTTGAACGTCCCGAGAACCAAGGTAGAATGATTGTTGATTTTCGGTTGTTTGATTTCAATTATCATTATGCGCCACATGGAACTATCAGAATAGCCAGGTTTACTCACCTTTTCTGTATAGAAAAACATCATGGATATTATGGGGATATTTACATGAAACGATTTATACGAAAATGGAAAGCAAAAACATACGAAAACATACAACGAAGAAAAGACAAACAAATGGCGGGAGAGGTTCTCACAAACAAATGCAATGACGATGTTAATAGAATTATCATGGAATTTTTGTGAATACATCATCTTCTTTCCTCATTTTTGCTGATTCGAGAAGTTCTCTTTTTTCTTCTGATAAGACTTGTTTGAACTGTCCTCGGGTATTCTTTTTCCACCCCCACCCCCCGTTTGTTTTCACCCTTCTTTCTAACTAAACTGTTTTCAATACTTGATGCATTATATTTTACGAATTTATATAAAAACAATACCACATACCTAATTAATGTTTGATACCGGTATCAATAGTCAATTCAAATTGCTATCCGGCAATGTATTACCAATGATTTTATTCGACAAGTTGAAAACCGGTAATTTTTATATTGATACCATTATGACAACCGCACTCATAACAATAATAACATATGTGCTTCAGTTTATTCATACTAAATTAGTGGATTTTACAGATATGGTTAAATCATTCGATTTTGAATCATGGTTCTACAAAAAAAACATAGTGGAATATGAAGGTAATATAGCGCTGACAACAACATTGTATGATAATAATTTGAATCAGACACATTCATTCAGCGATAGATTCAAGGCATTATGGCTGCATATAATCGATAATATAAGCGAGAACACCACCATAAACCATATCAAAGAATATTCATTCGATAATTATTCGAATAAAAACACCCGAGATCTGGGTATTTATATGGTGATACAAAATACGAAATTTTTGATATCAAAACAACATGAAATTTATGCCTATACTACCATTCGCAATGAATCAAAGGAAGACGATAATAACAACAAAAACAACAAATCCAAGCACATAAGTAAAATCGAAAAAATAACCATCCAACTGATATCCTATAAAAGTGATATACACACTATAAAGCACTATGTTGACACCATCACAAAAAACTATTTGTCTTCCATAGAAGATTTGCGAGAGAACAAGAAATTTATTTATACTCTCACTAAAGCAAAATACGAAGATAGTAAATACGAAATGTGGGATGAGAACTTGTTTTCCAGCACTCGACAATTCAGTAATATATTTTTCCAAGACAAGGCGAATTTCATAAAAAAACTGGATTTTTTCTTGAATAACAAGCAATGGTATTTTGACAAAGGCATCCCGTATTCGCTCGGAATAGGGATGCATGGCCCCCCAGGAACCGGAAAAACGTCTTTGATCAAGGCGATTGCAAATTATACGAACCGACATGTTATCGTTATTTCATTGAAACTAATCAAAACAAAAAAAGAATTAGACGCCATATTTTTTGAAGAACGTTACAACCATGACAACAAAAAAGGCAGCATGGGATTTGACAAAAAAATAGTCGTTTTTGAAGATATCGATTGCATCGGCGACATTGTCCTGAATAGAGAGAAAAAGAAAAACAAATCCATCACTGGTTTCGGGAAAAAAATCGATATGAATGACCTCAATGATACCAAAATACATGTAGGCGATTTATTAGAAACCATAGTTGCAACGGAAAAGATATACGAAATTCCGAAAATCCCAACGTTAGAAGAACCTATTACACTCGATGATATATTGAATTTGTGGGATGGTATTCGCGAGACGCCTGGTAGAATCATGGTGATTTCGTCGAACCATTATCAAGAACTCGACCCCGCATTGATACGCCCAGGCAGGATAGATATTACACTGGAGTTGTCTTATGTGTCCCATGCAACCATAAAAGAAATGTATATGCATTTGTTCAATGAGGCTATTGAACCCCACAAGCTCGAGAACATACAATCCGATTTTTATTCCCCTGCTGAAATAATCAATATTTATATGAACGAGGAACGCGACAAGGATAAATTCATAGAGCGATTATGCAAAAACGAGCATGTTTAGACCGGCGAAGATTTCAAACGGGACGCCATTAGGCGTCTATTTGAAATTTCGTGGGCAATACCTGAAGATGCGAAAGGGACAATTGTCCCATTTCAAATCTTCAAAGGTATAATAAAATTGAATTATAAGCAACCCTTGATTAACAAACAATACTATAACACAAAACAAAATAAAACAAAATAAAACAAAACAATCATGGGAAGTTTGATTTCATCTCAGGCAACGTATACAGACAAAAATAGAAACAAACTATGTTTTCTGTGTTCAAAACAAATAACTGAAAAAACATATACACTATGTGTTCGATGCAATATACTATTGCACAACGATTGCGAAGCGCAACACATAAAAATATGTTATACGATATGCCCCCATTGTGATAGATGCGATAGCTTAGGTAAAATCATATTGTAAAAATATATTTGAAAAATCATGCAAATATATTTTATACTAAAACGGCGTTAGCAGAAGGGCCATCTGGATTAGGGATGGCTTCTCCAGTCCATGGCTGACGTGTTAACATTTTATCGATAGGTCTGCCTATTTTTTCAAGCATTCTTGGATATAGAATATTACCATTTTCATCGCGATTTTCCTTGTTGCGATATAACATTTTCATATCATAATCACTTTTTGCGAAATTGTATGTTACACCATACAATTCAGAACATATTTTATTATGAGTGGTTAATGCGGAAGCAGTTGTCTTTTTGGCTGTTTTTTTCTTGGCGGTTTTTCCTCTGGATTTTTTTCGAGAATTTTTCGAAGAAGAAGAAGAACGCGAAGCAGAAGATGATATTCTATTTACACGAGCGGTGCTTTTTGATGACATATATATATAATTATTACAAAATAAACTGAAAAGACCCAATTACATTTTGTCTAAATAGAGTTTATAACATGATATAAAGATTATGTATGTATTTTGTAAAATGGATAGTATAACAATATTTGCGGTATTATATGTTACACTAACCGTCTATTTATACACCGTATATTCGGCATTTGTTCGCCATGGAATTTCTATCAAAGCCACCCCTCTTCGTTGAACTATTCACTTACTCGCAACCATTCAACGAGAACGGTGCAAAATAAATTGACATCATTTATATATATTCATATATTTATTCATTGTAGATAACAATGATTATATTTTTACACATTTGCGTTTGTTTCTTCAACGCCGGGTTATTATTTAGGCCTTACATAATATTTTCTCTGTATTATCTATATGGAAAATAGTAATATAATTGATACGTTATGTGTTCCTGCTAAATATTTTGTAATAATAATAACAACTTATGTTATTTTTAATTTTATATTTCAATTCTTTTTTAATAAAAAAAATAAAACTAAAGATATAAAAATAGGTGCTTTAATTTTTGTATTAATATTAATTTTAGGCTGGACATCCATTATAAATTTCTTTTGTAATATTAAACAAAACTATATTACATGGTTATTATTTGCAATACCAATATTGTATATTTTATATAAGAAATTTATTGCATTTTCAAAAAAAATATAATTATAATATATAAATGGCGATAAATGATATAAAAAACTATATTGAAAAATTGTGTACTCCTACTAAATTTTATTTGATTTATATGTTTATTTATTTAGTTTACATGTTTTTTAAAGGAACTTTTAGCAATAAAAAAATTCAAATTTTTTCAAACTTAAGCATAATAGCAATAGTTGTTATTGGCTGGGCTTCTATTATTAATTATTTTTGCGATAAAACTGATAATTATATTTCGTGGGGGTTAGCTTCAATACCTATATTTTTTAATTCACTTCGCATTGCATATCATTGATATAAAAAACACTCATCTATTACTCTATAAACAAATTAAACATACAACATAAAACACTATAAATGCAAGCAAAAATAACATCTTTTCTAGGTTCTCATTCGAAAACAAATAACCCACCCATCACAATCAGACGAATCAAAATACAACCTATAACACAATTCGAATATGTTTTGTTTTTCGATGGCTGCAGCAAAGGCAATCCAGGGCCAGCCGGGGCGGGCGCAGTCATTTATCACAACGACATCGAATTATGGTCTGATGCCATTTTTGTGGGAAAACGCGAAACAAACAATGTGGCGGAATACAGTGGTCTCATTCACGGATTAGAAGAAGCGGTTCGACAAAATATCAAACAACTCAGTGTAAAAGGGGATAGTGAACTGGTTATAAAACAAGTGAACGGACTATACAAGGTCAAATCTCCTTCGATGATACCGATGTATACGCGGGTAAAAGAATTACAAAAACACTTCGAAAAAATAGAATTTGTTCATGTCTACCGAGACAAAAACAAACGAGCGGATGAGCTTTCGAATGACGGTCTTGCAAAACGATGAGAATGCTTTTGTACATATAATTATTGTGCGGTTCTCCGATTGTGATACCTTTGTTCGATATATTTTTCTATTCTGGACCGGGATGTTTATTATGATATTCATAAAAAATATGAATATCATGTTTTTGCAATAACACGTAGTGCAATTACCGATTTCCATTGTATTTCAGACTCAATACACTCGTGTATTTTGTATTCATCAATTCAACCAGCGTATCCGCTTTGATTAATTTATCACGCTTCAATAATTCAGCCCCCTCCTGCATCAAATCTTTCGAATTGCGCAATATAAATTCAGCATATCCATAAGCATCATGAATCAACTTCGCAACCTCCTCGTCAATCATCTCCTTGTATTTTTCACTCATACTCGGATAAATAACATTCTTTCCCATACCATAATACACAATCATTTTCTCTGCTAATTTCAAGGCTTCTTCAAAATCACCTATAGCACCAGTTGTGACAGAGACATCAAATACAATCTCTTCGGCAATTCTTCCGGCGAGTAAAATCATAAGGTGTTCAAAAAGAGCCTCGCGGGTGAAAATAGGAGAACTGGACCTTTCAAAAACGGTATATCCAGGGGATTGAGGTGCTTGCAAGTTGATAACCACTTTCGTCATTTTTGAATGATGTTTTGAAAGTAATCCTACGATAGCATGTCCCATTTCGTGAATTGCAATATTGTCGATGATGTTTTCAGTGAATTGATGTTCATTGGGTTGCCACCCCACCATCATACGGTTGACAACGATATCGATGTCATTCATGGTAAATTGATTTTGATTCATTTTCAATGCATTGAGCATGGCTTCGTTGACCAGGTTCTCTATTTGCGCAGCAGAAAGTCCATTTGTAATTTCGACGAGGTCATCAATTACAATCGATTTGTCATGGGGCTTTCCTTTCAAGTGAATGTTCAGAATGGCTTTGCGTGTTTTTTCGTCTGGGTTACCGATATAAATACGTTTGTCAATACGACCTGGGCGAATTAATGCAGGGTCTAATAAATCAGCGCGATTCGTTGCACCGATTATGAAAATACCGGATGTATTTTTGAAACCATCCATGGCGACCAATAATTCGTTGAGTGTGCTATCACGTTCACTTGCTGCCATTTCTCCATCACCAGACCGTTTTCTACCGACTGCGTCAATTTCATCAATAAATATAATAGATGGGATATTGTCTTTTGCTAATTTGAAGAGTTCTCGAATACGAGAGGCGCCGACACCCACATATTTTTCTTGAAATTCCGCACCGGAAACAGCGATGAATCCAGTTTTCGCTTCTCCTGCGAGGGCTTTTGCAAGTAGAGTTTTACCGTTTCCGGGAGGTCCCTCAAAAATAAGTCCTCTCGGGACGCGAACATTGTATTCCGAATATTTTGTATGGTTTTTGAGCAAATCAACACATTGTTCTAATTCAGCTTTGATGGAGTCATATCCACCGACGTCTTCAAAATTAATAGGCGATTTTTTGATGACTTCAAAGTTCTCGGATTTTGTAGGTTTATCTGAGAACCCTCCCCCTCCCATCATTCTACTTCTTTGACGAGCATACATTTGTTCCAATGGAGACATTTCACTTGTATCTTGGTCTTCGCCATCATCAGTTTCTTCAAATGATTGAAGTCCAATGCCGTTTCTTCCTATGATAATTCTCACAGTGGGAATGGCAGTGCCATTTCGCGTTCCATTGAAATTATTCATCATGTCTTCTATTTTCAGAGGGTCATAGATATTTTGTTCTGAGAACATGGAATTTTCTTTTTCTGTTATATTACGTGAATTGAGCTGTTTGATATAATGTTCTCTTCCATATTTTGAAATAGGGTATCTTCGAGTGTTTTGCAAGGCTAATCCAGTGTTTTTTCGCAGTGGTTGAAACCCAGCTTTAAATGTGGTTGCACTGGAAAATAATTGCAAAAATGCAACAACAAAAACAGCAATAATCATATAATTGATATATAGATATTATATATAATTAATATGAATATTATACGATTTGATTTTTAAATCATTTACGATTTGATAAAAATATATAGGTGTATACAATATCTAATACAAAACCCGATATAGAAAAATAGAATAATATGTTTTCTAAGATAGTTTTATTTTTAATGTGATAAAAATAAATAATCAATAAAGCGAAGAACGGAATTGCTAAAATGTCACCATAATGACTTGAATTATTCAATCCTATAAATTTCATTATATACAATAAATATATAATAAACCATTAGACGCGAGAACATAAATACAACAATGAAATAAATAGTGGTAAGGTTGTTTTTTTAACAGCAAAAATAATGCTGTTTTTATTAAAATCACGGGTTCTCAATATATGCAAATTATACAACAGAGGCATCGTAGCAATCAATAATGGAATGCTTTGGTATGACATTTTCCTGATAATAATCAATAAATCTACTATTACAACAAATCTCGCGAGTTTCCATGCAGCGGTTTTCCCGAATAATACCGGAATGGTATTGATATTTGCAGCTTTATCTCCTTCGACGTCTCTTATATCTAACAATAATTCATTATGAAGAGAACCTGCAAAAACGTGTTGCGTGGCTATCCATAATAGTAGTGGATTGTTTGTAGAGACAGTGCTTCCGCAAAATAAAATAGAAAATGCTACCATGGAACAGCATATAACATTTTTGACAAGGGGGATTTTTTTGAATAATGGTGTATAGAGTGTTATAGTCAGCATTGCGCTTCGCGCGTACGTTCGCAATAATGGGTAAGGTAATTGCCGGGTTAACAATTCGGACGTGGCGGCAATCGCTGCAAACATCGCAATAGCTTCTCTGGGTTTTATTTCACCGGTTATTAGGGGTCGATATGGATTGTTTGTTTTGTCTATGGGCATGTCAAACAAATCATTGATTATCATACTATTTGCCATTATGCACAATGTGATTAGAGAACTTGCCATGAAATCTTTCGATTTTAGTAGGGTTTTTATGTTTTTTGACTGAATGAATCCTCCGGTGAAACATAGTAGCATGGTGGGGGCGATGTTCTCAGAACGTATTAGTTGACCGATGCTTGACATTTTTGTTTGAACTAATGTGTTTGAATCGGGATATTTGTCGGATATCATGATAGTTCTCGCAATGGGTTTCGTAGGAGGGTGTTGCAATGCAATCGTCACTGATATGTATAATAGATATATACATAAAACAAGATACATTTTTATTATTATTATTATTATCATGTTTTTATATTTTTAGGCATGTTCACATTAATTGTTTTATAATTAGATGACAAGATAATGGTTGCGTTAGACTACCGGTGGCTGCGTCGATATTTAATCCTCCAACGGTAGCTGTAGATGGATTATTAATACTTAGCGTCGAAGATGCGCCGAAAGGAGTTGAAACAATGGACATACCTATTATACTTCCATTACCGGATTTACCAACAACCGTCATTAGAAGTTCGCTTCCGTTGAGAACAATAACAAGTTCTCCAGTATTTTGAACGGTAACCTGGAATGTAATTTCAAAAACACTTCCTGGAGGTAGGGTGAATTGCGTGGTGCTTCCCGTAACACGTTGTATACTTCCGTAAGGATTAACAAGCGGGCTCGGAAAATTGACGGCATTCCCTGGTTCAATAGGGTCTGGATTATCATTTATTTCACCGGGAACTCCACTCATTAATCCATAGAAATCGGCAAAGTTGACAATGCTGTTTTTACCTTGTTCACCGGTAGGGCCTTGTTCACCGGTGGGGCCTTGTTCACCGGTAGGGCCTTGTTCGCCAGTAGGGCCTTGTTCTCCAGTAGGGCCTTGTTCGCCAGTAGGGCCTTGTTCGCCAGTAGGACCTTGTTCTCCGGTAGGGCCTTGTTCACCGGTAGGGCCTTGTTCTCCGGTGGAGCCTTGTTCACCGGTAGGGCCTTGCTGGCCAGTAGGACCTTGTTCACCGGTAGGGCCTTGTTCTCCAGTAGGACCTTGTTCTCCGGTAGGGCCAGTTTTTCCATCTTCGCCAGCACAACCTTTACATCCTTTTGGTCCAGTAGGACCGGTATCTCCATCACAGCCTTTGCATCCTCTTGGGCCATGCGGACCGGTAGGACCAGGTTCTCCATCTTCACCATCACATCCATCATATCCTTTTGGACCAGTAGGTCCTTCACACCCATCTTTGCCATCTTTGCCATCCTTACCGTCTTTACCATTTCGACCATCTCGACCATCGCGACCGTCTTCGCCATCTTCTCCGTCGCAGCCGTTTTGTCCGTCGCAACCATCCTTTCCATCTTCACCGTCCTTTCCATCTTTCCCATCACGACCATTTTTACCATCCTTTCCATCTATACCATTCCGTCCATCTTTGCCGAATTTTACTTTGCATTTTTTTGTTCTACATTTTTCTGTGCTGCATTCCGGTTTGCATTTTTCAGTGTCAGAATTGCATTTCTCTGATTTACAATCAGACTTGCATTTGTCTGTGTTGCATTCAGGTTTACATTTTTCTGTGTTACAATCAGATTTGCAGTTATTCTGTTTTTTACATTTATTTTGTTTGGGGCAATAATCACTATCACTATCAGATTCATTGTCGGAATGAAAACAATTGGGTTTAGGCATACAAATCAAATTGTATATCATACATAGACATTTGACTCGGTTCAAAAAAAATAACGCAATGCCTAAATTAAACACACCATATATGCTGTGATTAATTATTGTAATACACAATTTAATATTTTGAGTATTAATCCATATTTATAACAATGACGACTGATTTATCACATGTTGAAGTATGTTCTCTAGATGATTCATCTTTTTTACAAATTACAATATGTGGTTTTTCATTTTTATCTTCGCGAGAACATTTATTACAATAGCAAGAATTCGAAAGCGTAGACTCAGAAACAGACGAATCGGAATGTTCTCTGCGAGATGATTTTTTAGATTTATAGCACGATTTAGAACAATCATGTTTATGTCGATGTTTGTCATCGTCGCAGTCTCGGTAGTGGGAAGAACGCCGTGGCATCTATCTATATAATAACTAAATATAGTATTGAGAGAGCATTTTGTGATTACATTATTGTTCTTTGTGATGATATTTGCTTTCAGAAAAAATACTTTTAAAAATATAATTAAAGACAGCGCCATAATCATTCTATGGATCCATTAACAAAATACAAGCAATATCATAAAAACGATACAAATATACAAATTCACGTGGTTTGCATACCTTTGTTGTTATTATCAGGATACGCTATTTTTCATGCATTAGCATTCTATGTAAACCTGTTTTATGCTATAAACTATTTGTTGTTTGATGTTTTTTCAAAGAAAAGCATGCAAGCCGTTGCCTGCCTTCAATTAGTATATTTTACCAGTATGACACTAAAACGCATACTTTCAACGAGCAATCTTTGTATTATACATATTCTCGCTTGGGTGTTTCAATTAATAGGTCATAAAATATATGAAAAAAATACACCTGCATTTTTAGAAAATTTATATGAATCATTTCTGTTTGCTCCCTATTTCATTTTTTTAGAAATATTTTATGCAGATTCTTTTGCATCAACTGATGCACAATACAAAATCATTCGAGAACTATCCACTAGCGAAAATGCAAAAACATTGATATATTTTGCAGGTCTATTTCAAAAATCAGAAATACAATTCAAACAAATATCGGAGCAATTACCTGAATACAATCATATATTTATTACATTACGGTTTACAAAAAATGATATTTTCAAAACGATTCTAGAAAAAATAGCAACTGAATTAGAAAATGACAACAACATTCATTGTGTTATAGGTTATTCATTCGGCGGTTCAATGGCGAAACAATTCAAGCATGCCTATTCAAATAAAACTGGAAAGGACATACAATCCATTCTTGTATCACCTGGCGGATTTCCATGCAATACATTATTATCGAGTGCAATTCAAAAAATATCTCCGTATTTGTATTCGGTGTATAAAAACGATAAATGGTATATGATAAATGAATACCCGGTTTATCAAAACGTTGCAACAGAAAATAACAGTGAGATATTTATTTTATCAAAAGACGATTATCTTCATTATCCGCTGATCGAGACTGAAAAAAAAATAGTATTGACAAATGTGCTTCATGAAAACATGGTGAAGGTTGTTGGCAAACAAAAAATAATACCTCAATTATTAACAGCCAATTATGATGTAACAAAAGTAATCACAAAACCATTGTCATCGAATTTATCGAAATTCGTATTCGGCAGCCATTTTTATCCATATCATGTGGGATTATGGATATTCGTTTCTGGGTATTATACAAATGTATTTTTCATAAAACAATTTTCATTTGTTGATCTATTCATGGGATTTTTGTTTTCCTCTACAGTATGGACATTTACAGAATATATGTTTCATCGATTTTTATTGCACGAATTTTTCTATCATCATCATAAAAAACATCACGATTTTCCGAATAAAAAATCAATCATACATACACCTATGTTTTTAGTAATAGCAAACTGGTTTTTATATATGAGCGTGTTTCAACATATACTATCATATCCAGTGCAAATCAGCTATTACATATTTTTCCCATTGAATTTTTTAGCATTTGAATATATCCATTTATTATCCCATAGCTATACAGGTAATAATGCTATAATACTTAATGCAAAAAATTATCACAAACAACATCATTATACTGCGAATACAAATTATAGTTTTGTCACTTCGTTCTGGGATTACTGGTTCAATACATTGAATTCTGATTATTCTGTATCGACCCCAGAATTATTGTTAGGATTTTTACCCTTTTATTCCTTTATGGTTCATCCATTGTGCGCTGTTAAAAAAGAGTAAATAATGTTATTTATTATAAACCGATTAAAGGTAATCTATTTATCAATACAATGAGAATATCATACTTGTTATTGATGGGAACAGCATGCAGCGAAAAGATAATCAAAAACATAAATATTCCTTCTTGTAGAAATTGTAAATATTTTCAACCATCTATCTATGATACTAATTTCGCGTCTAGCTTGAATAAATGCAATAAATTTGGTCGCAAAGACATCATTACGGATGAAATAACACATGATTATGCTGATTCTTGCAGAAGTGATAAAAGCAAATGTGGCGAGACAGGCACATATTTCGAAGAAGAGCCAAATATAAATCTGAAAATATTGAAACACAAAATAATAAGCACCAGTCCGTATTTGACGTTGATGATACTTGTATTACTAAACGTTGTTCTCACTGTGAAAAAGTGAGAATCGAAAACAATATAAAATAATTCATGCAAATATACAAAATATATTTACATGGAACACAGTGCTCTCGTGAAAAAAATAACATGTTTTATCCCAGAGAATGAGAACCTCCCCGAAGGGTTCTCTCAATGTTCTCCTCAAGAAGTTTTGACAATTATTAAAACAGGGTATTCGGCACTAACCATTGCAAAATCGGAATTGCAAGAAATCGGTAACGAAGATGTTATACAAACCGTTCGCAGAGAACTTGACAAGAATCATGAAATAGTATATGAATCACTGAAAGAAAAGATTTCAAAATTAGAACGTGATTTAGAAATAAAGACGGAATTATACAAAACGGTTCTCACTAACCAAGAAGAGAAACTGGAAAACCAGCTATCGCGGCGATTGTCTGCTCAACAGACGGTATTTGACCGAATTCAATCAGCAAACAATCATGAACGAGAACAATTGCAAACGGAAATAATCCGACTCAAAGAAGCGCAAAAATCGGCAATAGCAGAAAAAGCGATGGGTATTGTACACAGAGATTTAGAGAACATGCGCACAATTTTGTCGGAAAAAGACAAACAAAATGAACAAATGAAGGGAGTGTTTGAACGCGCCATCGAGAAAATAGATACTATAACACAAAAGAAATCGGTGGTTTCTATCGGAAAAATGGGGGAGACGCAATTCAAAAATATAGCGGAATCGACTTTCCGTGATTTTGAGGGATTTGAATTGGTTGATGTGCATTCTGTGGGGGGTCAAGGCGATTTTCATTTGAAATTCGGAGAATTTACGGTTTTAGCTGATTCAAAATTGTATTCGCATAAAGTAAATAGCACGTCGCGTGACAAAATAAAACGTGATTTGAAGAAGAATGAGCACATTCATTTTGCATGGTTGGTTTCTATGGATACGATGATAGATAAATTCGACAAGGCCCCTTTCATGTTTGAGTGGTTATCTGAGAAAAAATGCGTATGTTATGTGAACCATTTATTGAAATATGAGGAACCCGGAGAAATGTTGCGTGCAGTGTATTATTGTTGCAAGATACTGTATGGTATTATAAGTGGAAATGGTGATGAGAACCTGACAGAAATAAACAAATTAAAAGAACGTGAATTGAAAATACGCGAGATTGCGCAAAAAATGGTGAAGAATTCGCGAGAACGTGAAACATTGATGACGCAATTCAGGACAAATTTCGATAAAAATGATGAATATATCCGTGAAATATTAGATGGAGAGACGAACAAGATGGCGGGGGAATGTTTCGGAGAAGTTGTCAAATGGTGGAACGAGAACATGGTCACTGACCCTCAAAATACTGAAAAATTAAAATCAAATGTTCTCTGGAATCAATACAAAAAATACTTAGAAACCGAGAACAAGGAAAATACGTTAGATGCGAATGGCTTCAAAAACATATTGTGCTCTTTTTTGCATGAATCGAAAATAGTTCGTCCTAAAACGAAGGGAGGTGCATTAGAAATCTTGGGATACAAAATAAAAATGTAATTGTTTTATGGTTCATTTATTGGAATTTTATATTATTGAAAATATAATATAAAATACATCATTGCCATTGCCGCATAATTATGTAAATCGATTAAGGTATGTCGAATTCCTTGATCGTTTACTAAATTTACACCATTTTTGTTATAGACATAGAGGGTTGTAGTTTGTATTCTATTTGCATCAATACACCGTGAACTCCATATTTAGAACATATTTTTGAACCACTGAATTGGTACAACTAGTGAAGAATAAAATGTTATTATACTATATATTTATGCACAAAGAAGCAATTCATTTCATAAGGTTTATTTCATTGCTATTTTCAGAATATTTTGAAAATAAAATGATATTAGATGTAGGTGGTGGTGATATAAATGGAAATAATAAAATGTTTTTTAAAAATTGTCAATACATTAGCAATGATGTATGTGAATCACCAAATGTAAATTGTGTATGTAGAACAAAAGATTTGCCTTTTGATAATAATCATTTTGATACTATTATAAGCACAGAATGTTTTGAACATGACCCTGAATATACAGACTCTTTTAAGAAAATTTATGATTTATTAAAACCATCTGGATTTTTTGTATTTACATGTGCTTCAACTGGAAGACCAGAACACGGAACGCGCAATTCAAAACCACATCAATCATATGGTACAATAAATGACATAGAAGATATGAGAGATTATTACAAAAACCTAACTGTCGACGATTTAAATGAAGCGTTACCATTGAACGAGTCATTTATTTTATGGAAAAGTTATTACAATACGTTTAGTCATGATTTGTATTTTTTTGGTATTAAAAAAGGTTCTAAAGATGAAGAAAATAAATCAAAATACAAAGACGTTCAATATTTAGAAATGCATGTAACTGAAACAACCATTTAATTTTTATTTACAAATATTTTATCTATTGTTTTACTTATTACCATCATCAGCTTTGTATATATAGAAATTATAATATTTTTATATAGTATATTTATTACATATGGTAAGAAAAAAAAATGAATTTTCAAATTTATTACTATTGTTTTTTTTATTGTTCATCATTATTTTTTGTTTGATATGGTTTATGTTTTGTTATTCGTATTCCTATTCCTATGAACATTTTGAAAATGAAAATAATGACAAAAAAATCGAATTAATTGTTGCAAGATATAATGAAGATTTAGATTGGTTAAGAGATGAAAAATACAACAAGTATTCTACTATTATATATAACAAAGGTGATGACGAAAAATTTTATTTTCCTCCAAATTTAAAAAAAATAGTAAAATTACAAAATGTTGGAGTAAGTGTGCATACTTATTTGCATCATATAATAGAAAATTATGACAATTTGGCAGACATTACTATTTTTTTACCTGGTTCGTGCATGTCGCCTCAAAAAATAGATATGACAAAAAGAACAGTAGAACTTGTAGAAGAAAAAAAAAATAGTGTTTTTGTAGTAACAAGACATGATGATTATATTCAAAATGCAATGGGTGATTTTACTTTAGAAGAATATAGTTTAGAAAATGATAAAAACAGAGAAAAAAATGCTGATTCTAAATTACAAAAATGTAAAATAAGACCTTTCAGAGATTGGTATAATTCACTATTTCCAAATATAAATATTAATGTAATAAATTATAAAGGAATATTTGCATTATCCAGAGATCATATTTTGAATAGAAGTAAAAACTCATATCAAGAATTAATAAGTTTTGTAGATAAAGATGTAAATGGAGAATGTCCTCATTTTTTTGAACGCGCGTTTCTAGCTATATTTCATCCAATACCTAAAGAATGTTTGTATTAGTTCTTTGCCTAAAAATAGTATCAGTTATTTCTTTTCATATCCATTTTATATACTGTAAAATATGTATTTGAAATGTTAAAATGTCTACGGTTGTATAAAATACACACTTTGTAAATGTTCTCGAATGAATAAAAAATAAAGAGTGAAAAGAGAACATGTGTAAAGATGTTTGTAGATAGGTAGGCGGCTTCGCCGCCGATTATACCATGGGTTTACACCCTTTCTCATTTAAAACGCTCATTTTAAATGAGATTTTATACTAAAAATCTTCAAATACATGTTCTAACCATGCTGAAATTCGTTTTGGATGTAAGGATATCATCAATAATCTTTTACATCTTTTCGCATTTCAAACGCCGAATTTTTCTAAAAATAGATTCAACGACAATGGATACCAATCTAAATAAATTCCTTTACCGTATGTACTAGTACATTCGGTATAATATTGAAAACGCAATTCATTTTTGTTATTCAACTCAGTATAGAATAAATATGCTTCCCTCATTTGTTGATGACTCATTATTTCATGATATTTTTCTTCAAATAATATGTTCGCAAAATCATCATCATTGAAATTATATATTCTTATTCCAAACACACTACCATTATCATAAATTCCCATATTTAATATAGTATTATTCAAAGTAAATTTTAAGTTGTTTAATAAAATGAATGGGCGTTTTACACCTTTTCTCATTTAAAACGCCCAAAATAAAATAATTAAATATTATATAAAATGAATAAATCAAAAAAAATATTAAAAAAAATAATGAATAAATCAAAAAAATTTAGCAAAAAATTAAATAAAACAAGAAGAAATAAATCAAGTTTAAAAAAATGTGAAAAATTTTGTAAAGATGATTACATGGTAGAAATGAACAAAGTATATAAAAAAAGTTCTGAAAAGTACAATAATCCATATGAGTCACCTACAAAACAAGACAATGAATTGTTCTATAATTCTTGTAAAAAAATATTTTGCAATGAAAAATGTGAAGGTTATGATTTTTTTGGTGATAAAAAAAAACAAATAGAATATAAAAAAAAAATAAAAAATGGTTTTGAAGATACATATTCTACAAGTAAAATTGAAATGTTAAAAAAAAGAGGTGCAATGTCGGGATGTGTTAATATACCTGAGTATGATATTTTTCATAAATAAAAATGGGCGTTTTAAATGTCCAAAGGTGTAAAATATAAAATGCAATTTAAACATTGCAATATGCAGCGGTGCAAAAAATATAATGGATACATTTGACTGCATAATATAAAAATTCAAGACATGATGGTCTAACTGCATAATATGCAGCGGTGCAAAAAATATAATGGATACAATTGACTGCATAATATAAAAATACAGGACGCGATGGTCTAACTGCATAATATGCAGTGGTGCAAAAAATATAATGGATACAATTGACTGCATAATATAAAAATACAGGATGTGATGGTCTGACTGCATAATATGCAGTGGTGCAAAAAATATAATGGATACAATTGACTGCATAATACAAAAATACAGGACGCGATGGTCTGACTGCATAATATGCAGCGGATATATCGGTGGCAAAAAATATTTGATTCGTGGTGTGACTCAAATATTTCGCATACGGTTTTTTCGGCTGGGTATTTAGGAATCGGTCTGAAAACACGTTTTTCTGGTGTCATAAATGACATAAGCATAGC
>Ga0214921_10000473_pt1 | contig 74740 bp, 126 predicted proteins | sample LL1505_MetaG_FD_177992 | JGI IMG/M metagenome (GOLD analysis project Ga0214921, IMG submission 177992) | Freshwater microbial communities from Lake Lanier, Atlanta, Georgia, United States - LL-1505 | ecosystem: Environmental > Aquatic > Freshwater > Lake | place: USA: Georgia | collected... | reverse complement strand
GGCTTTTAGGAGCCCTAAGCTGAGGGAAGAACATATTGTGTAAAAAACTGCCAGCACGATTAAAATCCGCATTGCCTTCTCCTGCGTTGTAGCGTTTGGCGTAGCCTTTGGCCAAATGTTCAAAATGATAATCTAGGGTTTTTTCACTCATCACAGGATCAAGATCCTTGATGCCGTAGGGCAAGGGTGTGGTTTCCAGCTTGGCTGGACGTGTAGTAGCCTCAACAAGGCGTACCAATTCATACATTAGTTCTGATTCCATACTACTATTTACCGGCGTCGTGTGATACGCCCTTTGGTTATGTCGTAGGGGCTGAATTCTATTTCCACTCGGTCGCCCAACAAGATTTTGATATTGTGCATACGCATTTTTCCTGAGATAATGCCCATGACTTCTTTTTCGATATTGTCCACTTTGACGCGGAACATGGCATTTGGAAGTACGTCAGTGACTGTGCCTTCCATGCGGATTCCTTCTTCTTTAGCCAATTGAGAACTCAATCCTTTTTAGCCGGTCCCAGCGGAAACTGCGCCAGGCGTTTTGATCGATATCCCAAATCTTGCAGACATCGTTGTTTACCTTGGGTGGCAAATGTGCTCGTTCCACCGGTACTGTGTTTTCTTTCATGATGTACTTAGCACCATGTTCTTCGCTGAGTGTGCAATTCATTGCCCGTACGGATCCGTCAGCTTTGATGAATTCTACCAACACCGGCCCATCCTGCAAGATACCTTTCATAAATTGCCGAAATTGCTCACGTTCGGGTTCGGCACTTTGTTCATAGTAGTTGCCTGGTTTGTCGTTGAGGCGATTCCAAACTCTTTGTTGTTCAAATGTCAAACTCATTGTTGCTCCGGTAAAATACGAGCAGACCATCCTGTGAGAAACAGAATACGGTCTTGCTCTGTGTAAAATTTAAAATCCATGTAATTAGAATCCAATGCTGTGACATAGCGGTCGCCAGGTAACCCAAAAACTTCAATCACAGACTCTAGGAATCCGTCCCATAGTAAAATGGTGTCGCCATCTTGCCAATCAACTCTTGCTGGGTACAGTATCATCGTCTCATCTGTGAGATTGCTACAGCTTCGTCATCCGAAAAGATTGGTACAGCATTGGACTTGTGCATGGTACCAATGCCCTTGACCTTGGTACCTGTGTAGACTTTTTCTGCGGGCTTTACACAAGGTCCACCTGTAAAAGGCAAACTGTTGATCACAGGAGTTTCCCTACGGAATACAGTGGTAGTGGGTTTCCATGTGTCTGCGGTTAGAGCTCGACGCTGGCGTTTCTTTTCCTGTTCAACACCGTGGCGCTTGAGCATTTCTTTCCAGCTTTCATCCAACTGTTCTGCCTTGCGTTTGGCTTCTGCACTTGCCCATTTTTTAGGGCCTTTCTTTTTGCCGGTGGTTGAAAGCCAAGGACCTTCAAGATGCATGGTCATTGATAACTCCAAAATGTTTGCATTCTAGTATTATAAGAGATTGTGAATTACTGGTCAACCACGATCCAAAAGCTGTCGTTTGGGCAGAACTTTGGCCCAGGCGTCAGCATCGGGCAAGGCCAATTCTTTTTTGGTAATATTGCTCCATACTGCACTGAGTTCTCGATTGATCTCAATAAACTCTTGTTGATCTGCAGGAACATCTGCGTCGGAGTAGATGGCATTTACAGGGCATTCTGGAACACACACAGCACAGTCAATACACTCGTTGGGGTCAATGACAAGGAAGTTTGGTCCTGCTTTGAAACAGTCCACTGGACATACGTCAACACAATCTGTATACCTGCATCGAACGCAGGCTTCGGTCACAACATAAGTCATCTTATTCCTTGGGCATGGTGCAAACCGGGATGGGTTGCATTTTGTGTAAATTGCGAGAGCGAAGTTCTCGATAGCGTTTTAAATTTTGTTTAAAAGTTTTATCATTGCACTCAGTCAATCCCTGATCTATGTACATGGAGATTTCTAAATCCACATAACTCATACCCAGTTGATCTTCATCTGTGCGTCCGTCGGACCAAAGTCCATCTGTGGGTGCGGCGTCAATGATTTCCTGCATGACTCCAAGCTCTCGACCCATGGCCCATACTTCAGTTTTCATACAGTCACCAATGGGGCTGATGTCTACACCGCCATCACCATACTTGGTAAAGAATCCCACGCCAAAGTCTTCAACTCGGTTGCCTGTGCCCACAACAATGCCATTGACACTTTGTGCAATTTGATACAGCGTCATCATGCGCAAGCGACTACGACTATTGGCAAATGCCAACTCCGAATCAAACACTGGTGCCAATGTTTTTTCAAACTGTTTGAAAGTTGGTGTGAGATCTACTGTAAAGTTGTCTACATTTTCAAAAGTGGTTGCCAGCCACTGAGCGTGTGCTAGGCTGAGTTGATGAGTGTGCTTGCTCTGCTTGATAGGCATGCACACAGCATAGGTATCAATGCCAGTGCGAGCGCACAAGGTGGATACCACTGCTGAGTCAATACCGCCTGACACGCCAACTACAAGAGTTTTTATCTTGTTCTTCTTGGCGTAGTCTTTGATCCACTTGGTGATATAGTTAATTCTTTGTTTTGGTGTCATTTGATCTCCGGTGGCGGCATTTTTTTCAGGGCACTCCACATTTCGTTTTGTTCCATGAGTTTCTTTTCCAATGCACGATATTGTTCGCCTAGCTCGCGCAGTTGATCCCACTCGGCTTCTAATTTTTCGTTGGGTTTGAGTATGTTAAGACGTTCTTCAATTTTACGGATCGCAGTCATCAGGCTTTCGCCATTGACTTCGATATCAGCATTGGGACCTTGTAGGGTGAGCTTGCCCGATGGCGGTTCACTAAGGTTAGCCCAGGTAAAGCCACCAGAGGTGCCATTGGTTGTGTACACTTGTGGCGATGTCAACGAAATGTTGCTGAGATTGCCGTTTGTTATTCCACTGCCAATGGTAATGCTGGCGCTGGGCACTGCTCCATATCCAGGGTCTAGTGTGTATGTTGTTTGGCTGGCACCCAAACTACTCAAAGTTAAGGTGTCAGTTGTAGCATCATCTAAGTTGTAGATATGGATGTCTTCTTTCGTAAAGTCCATGTTCCGTCCTTGTTGTCTATCCAGTCAAGTTCATCGCCTGGTTTCCAACCCAAGTGCTCGCACAGTTCATCACCCAAGTCCAACAACATTTCACCTGGGTGATCGGGATCTTCCACTATGGTTGTAATAAAACTGTAGCGTGTCATATCTTGCGTTGGCAAGTAAAGCTGTCAGTGTAGTGACGAAATGCTCCAGCATACTTGCAATCCATCATTACATCCTGTCCTTTCATGTACCAACCAAACGAATAGCCAACAACCAAGAAAGTTGATATCAAAAGTAATTTTGGCGAAGCCTTGATCAGCTTGTCCTTTATTGATTTCCACTCCTCAGGTGTAAGATACATTATCGTCTATCTCCAATGAGTTGTAACAACGAAACAAAGATATTGATAAAGTTGATGTACAAGCTCAGTGCGGCAAACCATTGCATGCGGCCAACTTCAGACTGTGAAGCTCCCCAGAACATGTCGCGGATGCGATTCATATCATAGGCAGTGAGTCCAAGAAAGATTAGAATGGTCAACACATTCAATGTCATCTGTAGTGCGGTGCTGGCCACAAAGATATTAACAATGCCTGCGACCAATAATCCAATCACTCCGGCAAACAAGAATGGTCCCCAACCCGAGATATCACGCTTGGTAAAATATCCCCAGCCTGCCAGTGCGCCAAAGCTCACTGTGGTACCAATCAAGGCCTGTGCTATGGATGCTGAAGTGTACACAGCAAAGATAACACTCAAGCTCAAGCCCATGGCGCCTGCAAAAGCAAAATACCATGCTTTGATGGCACTCTCGGAAAGGCTGTCACCTTTCCAGGCCAAGTACAAACTCATGACCAGGGGTGCAAAAATAATAACATATCCCAGGATACCTGAAAACAGCACAGGTACTAGACCCAAGCTGTTGACAATTCCTGCAATGACCAAGGTGGCCAGGATGCCTGCGGACATACGTCCAAGCACACCAGCAATGGCTGTGTTAAGACTAGAAGCGGCTGATAATGTGTTCATTGACTAGGTCCTTATTTGGCTGAGAGAGCTTCTTTTTCTGCTGTGATTTCTTTGCGGCGTTCCTTGATGGCCTTGCTCATTTCTTGTAGAGCTTTACGAGCACGAGCTGCCGCGGCTTTGACACCTTTGCCTGCAAACTTTTCGTTCTCGGCGATGTATGTTTCGAATGCTGTTTTGATTGCGTCATGGTTAGACATTTGGTTCTCCTTTGGTAAATTGTTCTCGCAAGGCGTTTTGGCGGCGCACACAGTCATGCATCTGTTGCATCACGGCCTGGCGATCTGGTGCTGTATTCAATTGTTGATTCAACGAGCGATACTCGTCAATCAATATTTTAATTTGAGCATTAAATTCGTTCTGGTCCATTTAGACTCCTTGTGATAATGCTATTATGTATGAATCTCAGGAGTTTGTCAAGTGGTTTTACCACCAACCCACTGCACGTCCATATCCAAATACATTGACACAGGCAAAATATGCTGTGAGCAACAGTGGCCACATGAGTTCTCTGCGCCAGTATGCGTACACTCCAGCTATACTGCCCACAAAGAAGCCCGGATAGATCCAGGCCATGTCGGGATTTTGAGCAGTGAATGCCAAGGTAAGACTGGCACCCACGGTAAACACAAAGCTCACAAGGTCAAACCAGAAAGCAGTGCGATCGGAGTGAAAACTGGCACTCCAGAAATCTTTTATTTTTTGCAAAATTATATTATCTCAATGTGGCGTCGGTTCCAACAGTCCCATACTGTCACTCGGTCCCAAGAGCGAGTCCAAGTGGTTCTGAATTTGTCCCAGCCATGTTGATTATATAGTCGTAAACGATTGTCGTCCACATGTTTTTGATCTATGCCGTTCTTCTTGGCCCACTCTTTCAGCAAGTTAGTGGCCTGTGAGTCTCGGAAGATCACTATGAATAAGGGCTCAAGGCCCGAGTGCGAGTTGTAGTGCATTGGTTAGTGTACAGTAGTGCCCGGGGGTGCTACTTCAATTATTTCTGATTCGTCGCCTGCTTGTTTTTGCAGTTGTTGGATGTCTGTAATGACCATGAGTTCATCATCATGCTGGGCCGCGAGCTCTTCCTCAATGCCCACCAATCGCATGAGTCCTCCCACATGAACTTCGGTTATCCCAAATTCTGAGAGTACCAAGCAGATGTTGACTACTAAATCTTTTACTGCTTCTTCGTTTAGTATGTCAAAGACAAAATCTTGTTCCATTGTAATAGTTATTTAATCCGTTTGTAGTCAAAAAAAAGCGGCCCACTTGGAGCCGCTTTTGTAGATTGCAAGTTGCAATTAGGCTTCATCAGCCACTTTAGCAGTCTGCTTGGCAGTTGCTTTAGCGGGTTTGACAGCCACCTTGATCTCGCCTTTTTTGGCTTCTTTGACTTTCTCAGCCAATTTTGATGCCACAGCGTAACCAGCATCACCTGCTTGACCTTGCTCTTGCAGATACTGCAAAGCCTCAAGTTTGGTCATTGGCTTTGGGAGCTCAATGAGATTGATGTTGGTGCAACCTGACTTGGTCAGGATCTTGACACGAGCAACCATGTCGTTTGCAAAACGTGCCTTGGTAACACCATTTTGTGTAGCGGTACCAGCAACGGTAAACAGTTTATCAGTAGCCATAATATTGCCTTTCAATTGTGATTAACGAGAAGTTTAAAACTGCATGCCTTTTTAAAGCATACCATTATTATATGCGAAATGGATTTAATTGTCAACCTATTTCGCACTCTTTGATTTGCTCATTTTGCCAGATTTTGGGCTGGCTATTTGGGCAAGTTCAAAGCCTTTGACAGCACGTCGGAGCTCATGCAAGCCACGACACACTGTTTCGTACCTACGAAAGGTACGATCAAATCGATTCTGATACACCGCGGCATAGGCTTCAAGCACCTGTACCGCATCTTCGGCGCTCATGGCACCGTGGCGTATATCAGCCAAGATGTCTTTGACATCATCAACCATGTTCCAACATTTTAGAATGTCTTGCTCCAAAGCAAAATTTTCTTCAGTCAAGTCATCATCCAACATACGATCATTCATTTACTTAATTCCTGAGTTTGAGTTTTTACTGCATCTACTCCGCGATCTAAAATCTTGGCCACTCCAGAAAACCCCACTGAAGCAATCGCGATTCCAATCAATATGCCTATGATGAATTGCATAGTATCTCCTTAGATAACACGCACACGACTGAGTTGGGTAGCATCCGGACGGTGTGCTTTCACGGTACCCTTGATGGTCAACCACGTGCCTACATCTTGGCGTTCACGATAACTGAAGAACACCGCTTGATTGGTGTCAGTGATTCCTGAAACAAAGTAGACACCGTAGTTCTGCGAATACACTACACGAGTGACTTCCACACGGGCCTGCACCTTGGCGCCTACATCAGCCAAGTAACCCCGAGTGTGGTCAATGCGTTCAGCTGTGGCCAATTCTTTTTTGGCCTGTTCATAGGCACGGATCTGGCTGGCAATCAATGCCAGTTGCAAACGATCCCGAGATGAAAGATTGTCCATGGTCACTGTAGGCCATGCTACGATCAAAATCGCTGAGAGCACCTTTCAAGGTTTTGACTGTGAGTTGCTGAGCCAAAAAATCTCTTGCTTCATTGCCCAGGGCACGATCTGCATCAGTGATCACTGTGGCGTCTTCCAGTGCAGAAGTCATCACAATCTTGTTGGCCCGTTTAGTAGGCATAGCACCATCTTGGGTGACATCAAATTGGTCAACTTTGAAATACCCATCATTGATACGATGAGCATAAGCGGCCGCACCCCATACCGTTTCAGCAGAATAGCTCACTGCAGGTTGGGCTGTTTTCACTGCCTGGGCCTTGCGAGCATAACTTGGACGATAATATGTGTGGTACATAACAACTCCTGTTTTTTAACTATACTCATATTATAGCAAAATGGGCATTTCTGGTCAACCTCTTTGCACTCGCTAAGTTAGTGCTTGCTAACCTGTGCTTGTTGGTGCTGATACTCGCGTTTGAGCCAGTATTTGTACTGGCGGAAGTATTCCTGTTGGGTATAAGGCAATTGATGATATTCTGTGCGCTCGTCACAGTTGCGTAACCACAGTTCATGCAACCATCTGCGAAAATTAGAATCTTTCATTAGCGGCCTTCATTTAGGATTGGTGTGAAGCGGAGAACAAAACTGTCTATCCAACATGAAAAAGTCTTAGATTCGTTGATATTATCTTGTTCATAATGTACCCAGGTATGTCCGTCCTGGCATTCAGCCACACTCATGACATGAAATACATTGCCATCTGAACTTGCCCAACGAGTACCTGCTTTGACTTTGACCATGCTTTCTCCTCCTTATCTAATTTTTACTTCATCCTCTCTGACCCGATCGCTGTGAAAACAATGACCTATCCTACGGATAGTGTCAGCGGCTGTTTGCGGGCTGGCTTCAAACATTTCACGGATGTCTTCTGCTGTGATACCATCAGTGGCATTGAAAAAATAAATTTCATAATGCCTTTGCATATTATACTGGGCTCTGAGCTTGAGATGCATCAAATTGGGAATATTGACCGTGGCTGGTTCACCTTTGAGTGCCGACCAGGTACGACTCTGTTCGGCCAGGGTAACATCGCCAATGTACTCCAAGCCATTGCAATCCCACATCACAACAAATTGATGATCCATGTTAGGCCTGATCAAAATTCAACTCTATATATACTATTTCTCGCACTGCGGTATCTAGAGCTTCACTGGCAGAACGAGGATGCGCCTTGGATAACAGTACAAGATGTCGTTCAACCTTGTTCCAATCCCATCCTTGTTGACGAGCTTCGTTGACCACACGGCCAACTAACACATTGCCTTGCGGTGTGAACATTCCGTAGTCTTTCATTTAGGCTCCTTCAAATAAGTACTGGTTTTTCTTTAGAGTCTATAACCAGTAAAAATAGACTGCAAGTTTTTGGGGTATCAAGGCTCCCCAAGGATCGCACGACCCCATTACAGCCTTAATCTAGTCGGCTACCTGCGTATGCACGGAAACCATATCGTTCAAACACCTTGGCGGCCGCTTCAGCACCAGCTTCGAGGGTGTCAATGTTCTGGCAACCAAAATCTGCAGGATTCCAAATTTGAAAACTGCCAGAGTAGCTCTTACGTACACCGGCGGCCTTGAATGCTTTACCAAGACGGGTATTGCCTTTGATGCCAAAAATGTCTACCCAAGCAAAGCCACAGGCATATTGATCTTTGCCACCCAGCTTCTCCTGAAAGTATTTTTCAGCGGCTTGACGAGCTTCAGTTTTTGCTTCGATCAAAATGTTTTGAATCTGTTCTGCTGTGTATTCCATGTCCAACTCCTTTTTATTTACTATATCAATATTGTACAAAATGGGCAATTTCTGGTCAACCAAATCAACGGCTCAGATTCATGATGCGACCTTGAAACTCATTGAAGCTCACTCTCCAAGGCACAAAATATTCAACTCCAATACGACCTTTGTCGTCATCACCGTCTCTCCATGAGTCGTTGGTCACGCGGATCTTGTAGGCTTGAAAGCCCATTTCATTGTTGTGGGCATCAATCACTTCGCCCTCTATAAAAGTATCTTCACGACCCAGCATTGGCTTGAAGTCATAGGCACGGATTGTATCACCTTGAATAACTGTTAGTCCAACCATTTTTCGCTCCTTTTTATTAACTATACATACATTATAGCCGAAAACGGATTTTTTGGTCAACCCCTAAGTTAGTCCGCACTAACCTCTTGTTTTTCAAGGGCTTCTGCAAGCAATTCAAGCTCACCGCTGTATTGTTTGACATACCAAACGCCATCACGCATGATGTAAGCATACTCTGCGCCACAGCCATTGAAAAAGTCTTCAAACTGGCTCCAATTTGTCAGGGTTTTCCAGGAAACATTTTCTTCGCCGCGATCACGACCGTAGAATGTGGTCATGTTGCCATAGAGACGATCGTACTCGGCACCATCCATGTTGCCTTCAAATTGACTGAAGGCATGCTTCTCGCCAATCTCTGGGCGCAGGCTGGAGATATCGCCCAGGCTCACAAGATGATTGGCTTTGACAGAATCATAGTGTTCTTGCAAGATGCGACCGTTGTGATCTAGATAACCGTCCCAGTGACAGTAGACTGCTTTGCAGACATCACCGTGCATGACACCAATAACAGAACGAGTTCCCATACCATCTCCTTAATTAAACAATACCCATATTATAGCCGAAATGGGTGTTTCTGGTCAACCTCTAAGTTAGTGAGCACTAACCTACAGTACCTTAGAAATATCAGCAAAGGTGTTTTCGACTTCCCACTCTACCCAGTTGCGTATATTTTCAAAGGGCACATTTTCATCCACCCATTCATAAACATAGTCATTATGACCTGCTACGAGATAGTCTCTAAATGCGTCTTTAAGACGGTGTTCTAGCTCACGTATAGGACGTTCAGAACCTTGCCAAAGAGCGGCCCAATGTATGGTATGACCCACATGACCTTCATATCCATTTTGCCTGCCATCCAAGTTGCTGGTGATTCCAAAGCAAGTACGACAGATCACAGCACCTGTATCATCATCCACATAGGTATGGCGCCACAGATAAAAGTTGTAGAGTTCAGAGAGATTTGTATTCATCATAATTTGGCACTGTAGGCAAAGTCAATGTTCCACCTTTTTTCATGTAATCTTTGATCCAGATAGGCAACAGGCAAGCATCCTTCCATCCAGAACCAGCCCACTTTTTGTAGCGTTGCTGACAGTCTTGATGAAATGCCTTGGGAGATCCGTAGCGTTTCATATGCTGATAAAATTCAATCTCGTGCTGTTTGGTAATCTTGATACCTTGATTGCGGCACAGTACCACGAACCTACCAAAGGTAATCAAATAGCCACCGTCTACACCTTTTTCACTGGCATAGAACTGATCGTGCCATTTCAAGACCCAATCTAGGTCAGCCTTGGTCACATCAAAGTGTTCTTGCTCAGTGCCATGCCCGGCAATTTTCAACACACTACTGATGTGCGTGACCATGCCCGGTTTGCCACGTGTGCCTTGTGCTTCTACACCTGGGGCGGCGAACATGTGATGTTCTTGTAGCATGGTTTGGATGTCATTGGCCTGCAGGTCTTCAGTAAGCTCGCTGTCATAGAGTCGCACACCATTGACCATGCTACGGAAGATATAAAACAAATCAGGCTCTTTGCGACCTTTGTAATTGATGCAACGGAAACCATAGTTGCCCACTGCTTCGCCGCGAAGCGTAGATCCGGGCACCTCGAGATCATCATCTACAACCTTGCACTGGATCAGCGTACCTGGCTCAATCAAGCCAAAATGCATCAACAGAACCCAACCTGTTCCACTCTGTTGTCCCTCCCAGGCGCTGTAACGACCAGTTTCTTTGATATAGATCACGTTCAAGGGTTGCATGATACGAGGATCAAACAAGTCAATGATGTTGCCACCGATGTGTGCTTTTTCCAATAGACGTTGGATATCAATGTTGATATCAATCAAATCTGGAACAATCAGTTCTAGACGCCCAAAGTGTTCTTGGCTGTAAGGCACACCACCAAGTCTGGCCTTCAGTGATTTGACGGCTTTTTCAATCACATCTTCGCTGGCGATGTTCATGGCACGTTGCACCAAAGGTTCGTAGATATTGCCCGTAGACACCAATGGTGTTTGATGATTTTTAGGCATGGGTGCAAAAGGATTGACTTTGAAATGTGAGGTCATAAAAATACCCTTGATTGTTGATAATAGAACTATTATAACAGAAAAGGGTATTTTGGTCAACCGCCCAGATTAGTGGGCACTAACTTAGAAGGGCCATTGTTTTTTGGTTGCCACTGTTTCGCCTGTTTTAATTTCTGCAGGCAAAGCAATCTTGTCAAGTTCGACCGCCGGATCCCATTCTTCTTCTACTTCCTGGGTCTGTGGGCAGTTGGCCCAGTCCGAAGTATCCCAGTTGAGACCTTTCCAGGTCACGATGCCTTTTTGATCAATGCTCTGTTCTTTGTTGTATTCAAAGTCCACAAACACTGTGCCGTTCCAGTAGAGCTTGCCATAGGTGCTACCATAGCCCCAGTTCACAGTGTACCACCCTGCATACGCAGGTTTGTGTTTTTTGAACTTGAATTCTACTTCTTCTGTTTCTTCGGGATAGTAACTGGCCGGCCATCCAGCACCACCATTTTCTTCGCCTGGTTCAACAGCATCTGAGGGATCGTATGCTTCTTCATTGCCGCCAAAGATCCATTTGTTCTCGCCCCACTTGCCTGTGGTACTCATATCATCATTGTCAATGGACTCACCATCGTACTCAACTCCGTTGCAGATATACCATCCATCAGCATTGGTAAAATTCAACATCAGTTTTTTAGGATCAAACGGTTGTTTGAGCTCAAACTCACCGCCATACAGCAAACCCTTTTCACCTTGGCCGCCCCAGTATGCTACTTCGCCATCTTTGAGATCACTCATTGTGAATACTTCCCATTCATTGACCGGAATCTCTGAATCATCAAGGGCATTGAGATCCAAACTGTGTTGCCAAATTTCATTGCCGTTTTCATCGTAAACAGTGATGTAGTTGCCGTCGTCCATGGTGGCACCCGACGCATGTACTAACCCATCACATTCATAGGGGCTGCCTGGCGGAAATGGTTGCATATCTTCAGGAATATCAAGTTCATTGTCCCAGTCTGATGCATATTCATCTAGGTCAATTGATCGTGATTTAAAGTAGTCGTAGATTTTGCGATCCACACGACCCGCATACACTTCGCCACCATAGGCACCAAGTTCTACTCGATAGGTCCTGGGTGTAAACTTCAAAGTTGCAATTAGTTCTTCTTTTTCTTTTTTAGTTGCCATTGTTAGATCCTTTGTTTTCAAATAAGTGTGGTACCCATCCAGCCAAGGCCACTACCCAGCCAAACACGGCTGTGGTATTCCAATACAGAAAAATATTAGCCACAATGATTGCAACCACTATCGCAGTGAGCCAGTTCTTCATTGTTCTTTTCTTTCCAGCTCTCGCATGAGTTGTTTTTGTTGCATCTCATAGATGCTGTAACTGAATCGGAACCAAGAGCGAACAGCATCGCCAATGATCAATACCAATCCTGCCATGCTCATCACAGCAGGCCAAGGCATGGGACATCCTGTAAGTAATGCCACCAACCCTGCAAGGTTCAATACAAAACCATAGAAACTAGGACTGCTTAAACTGCCTTCAAACTGCCAACGCAAATAACCTCGAATATTCATATCAACTCCATTTCATAGTGAACGCCAGGTAATCTCGTTCGCTGTCAAAATAAAAGATATACCTACCTGGCCGTATATCAGAACTCACATCTACCAACTGCCAGCGCCAGTCATGGGTGACCTCGCTTTTGCACCAATCCAACACACGCTCAATCTCACCAAAAGGTTTGACAATTTCCTGAGCATGGACAAAACTATCCCGACTCCTAACGTCAATAGGTGGTTTCAATATTGGTTGCCGACGTTTCAGCATATAGTGTATTATACGGGTTTATGTTTAATTGGTCAACAGCTTGATCCAAACAGTCAAAATCCAAATTCCAATCTCGATAGCCTTGCTCAATGATACCCAAATAACCTGTTCCAGGATTTCCAGTCAGCGGAGGATTCATGATGTAGACCATGAACTCTCTACCATCTTGTGCTAGAATGCGTTTACTGTAGTAACTCGGATAACCTTCAAACTGATCAAGACTGCGTTCACAGTCTTCGGTAATTTTCCACAGCGCACCTTCCACACTACGACCCGGATGCGGAACAATAGTGGCATGGTGTGCAAAGTCCAGTCGCCATCCTCGCAAGGTAAATTTCTGATATGGTACTGCATCTGGACAGCGGTATGCCATGCCTTCTCGGCTTAGATTGGCACCATAAGCAAAGTAAAGTTTCATTCGTTCACCCGGAACTGGTTTAGATACATGGTCCAATAATCCAGAGTTGTAAGAGTGGCATATAGTTGCCAATAATTCATCATACCTTTCATATAGGTCTGATACATTTCCATGCCCATGATCAATTGGGGAGGCACTGCACCTGTGCAAATCATTTCATTGTCCTTGTTTGTCATTGTTGTATTCCTCTACACTTTTAATTTCAATCTTGTGATTGTATCGCCAGGCAGTTAATACTTCTTCTGCGGCCTGTTCGGCACTGTCACTATCTACCACAGCAGTACGGGTTATCCAATATTTTCCCGGAGGACAGCAGTGTGGTTGTTGTTGATTGAATCGTACCAGCCATTTCATAGATACTGTTTACGAATCATAGCCTTGCATTTTTCCACATCTCGCTCGTAGAACACATGATTGTCTGTGATACCAAAGTGATTGCAAAAGGCCTGACCAAACCGCTGATCTTTGATGGCATCGAATATGTATTCATGACACCAACGATCATAGCTCTCTTGTGTGAGTTCTTCCTTTGCTGTTCTACCGTGCTGTGCCAACATAAGTTCCTGTACCAAATGTGTCATGCTCATGAGAGCAACTCCACATTGCCCAGCATCCAGTGTGTGCGATCTGTGGAGAGATGTTTTTTATAGTGCCAGTGAGCTCGGATCTTCAATGGTTGTTGTCTGTTAAACAAGCTGTCAACTAGACTACGCAAAGTGTTTTGAGAACTAACTGCCCATACTATGGCTTGGCCTTGACTGTTAGTAAACCAATACTGATAGGTTTCTTGATTTTTTCTGCTGGAAAAAACCATTCTCAAAGGTATCACAGTATCTTCTTTGGATTGTATTAGTCTTTCATGCGTTTCCACTGGCTTGGTTTGTCTAAACACATCAGCCAAGTAGGCATCCTCTGTGTAGAAGTATGGTAACTTCATCAGCATGCCTATCTGGTCACTCATGATGGGTGCTTCACCAGTGACCATGCCATACAGCACTGTTTGGAAGTCACTGAGAGGACGACCTTTCAAAGTTTGCAACATCAACTTGTCACGATAGTAACGACGTGTTTCTGCGGCAATGGTTCTATCGTGCTCGTGAGCTTCAACTTCGTTGAGATTGACCCAACGACGTGCAGGAAATTTAGTCCATACATGATAGCTGGCCCAACTCAGTGCAATAGGGTCGTCAGCAAAGGTCACTTCCTGTGCAGATTTGCCTTTGCGTACAAGATCGTTTTCCCAGCCTTCAAATAGTTCTTTGATATTTACTGTTGTATTTTTCAATGCTAGTCCCATAATGCCTCATAGTATTTGCCAAACAATCGGAAGCCATTGGCCTTGCGAGCTTGCCACACAGTGTGACCTTCTTTGTCATACTTGACTTTTTTGTAGCTTTCGGGATCCCATGGTTTAGAATCATCACATTCAGAATGATCAAAGAACTGTGATTCGGAGTCATCCTGAACTTTCTGTTCAAAGGCCCAGATCATTTCTGCCAGAGCCCAATCCCAGCGCAGGAAGTGATTGCTATCAGTGTCCCACTCGTTTTCTTTGAGTTCTGCGGCTGTGCTACGTAGATGTTCGGGCACGTCTTCGTCATCCACAAACGGAGCACCATGTTTGGTTGCTTGCAGTTGTTTCAACATTGGAAGAATAATAGGACTCAAGGTATGATCCATTGACCACGAATCCCAACGATCAATCTTGACATAGTTTACTTCTGGATGCACAAAATCCAATACCCACTTGATGGCATTGCTAATGGGCACCAGTCGATCACTCCATGTCTCAACCCATGCTGGTGGCTCTACAAAGTTCTTTTCTTCTTCCATGCTGAAGATACGTTTACTGCGACTGCACTTAGACCATTCAGTCCAAAAGAACATGTAGTCTAGAATGGTGTAGGGCGAGATCCAATGATCTCGATAGCAAGACATGTAAACTTTCATTTTGCAATCTCCATAGATTCTTTGGTATAGTCTAAGAAGTCACCGCGCTCGGTTTGTACTAACTCAGCACTTGAATCAACAATTTCAATTTCACAATCGTAATGCAAAATATCATAGTCAACAAAATCGTGATTGCTATCGTACTGGCGGAACCATATTTGTCCATCCATACCACGAATTAACAAGCCACGTTGACCTAGAGCAGGTTTACTTGTGTTCATTCATTGACTCCAAAATGTTCTTTGATCAGTGTACCTTTGGTCTTGGTAATGTATCCACAGCCAAGGTAACTGGGTTTTTCTTTATCAGCAATAGCGGCACATACTTGAACAATCAACTGAGCAAACTTTTCAGCATGGTCTACGCTCATCCATTTGCCGCTGACATCAGTGCCAGCCTGTTTCATCATTTGCTTGATATATTCATTCATACAGTATTATAAAACTTTCTTGTATTTCTTGTCAATCTGTTACCAATCTCCCGAATCGATCCAAATTCGTACTGTTAGACCTAGAAAGCCAAAAGCATAGGTGCGTTCTGCGGCACCCCATTCTGCCGTGGTTTCGTTCCTGGCCCAAGGTAACACCTTCCACCACAGTGGATTTAATGCTAGGATAATGCTGACACCGCTGTAGCGGACATACTGTCCAAATCTATGTATTTTGCTTGCCATTGGTCTGCCTTTGCTTCGTATCCAATATAGCCACGTGGGTTACATACCACACGGGTTGATTTAATCATGTAATCAAAGTCTTCATGTGTGTGACCGTGTGTCCACAGCACAATCTCTGGGTGATCCATAATGAGCTGATCCAGGGGAGTTGAGTAGCAACCATTCATCAAGGTATCATGTTGATACTTGGGATGTGTAGACAATCTACTGGGTGCATGATGCCCTACCACAACCACACGTCGATCATACTGCTGTTGTGCTCGGCGATTGGCCAGCACGGTCAGGATATAATCCTTCATCTTGTAATGATCTTTTAATGTAGCTTCAGGGATCAACTTCCAGATACCATGAGCATGGCCACTGTCACTGTTCTTGATTCCGTTGTAGTCATTCATACCCCAAGAGGCATGTTGCATGGTCTGCTGATCCGCACCATTGAAATCTGTCCACAAGGTGCCACCAACGAACAGCCAACCGTCGATCTCCTTGCACTCTTTTTCCAAGATGTACACATTGTGGAGATGGTTATCGGCCAACATGTTTTTGAGCTTGGCATAGGTCTTGGCAAAGTCACCGTGATAGTGTTCATGATTGCCCATGATAAAAATCACATGTGGGAACTGCGAACTGCAACGCTTGAAGAAATCCACAATGCGATTGCTACGAGCACCTTCCATAAACCCATGCGGGTCTGGGCGGCCAATGTCATGAGCCACACAGATGTCACCAGATAGAATTAAGACATCAGCGGCTTCTGTGTTTGGGATGTCACAATCACCAAATTCAAGATGGATATCACTTGCTACTGCTACTTTCATTTAGTTGTGCTTTCAATAGGTCTAAGGCGTGGTCATCACCAGCAACCACGCTGACTTTGTATTGGCTCCAACGAGCCCGGATGCGTTCACGAAGCTCGGTAAGATCGTTACCTTGTGCCATGAACTCGTTTGTTTCATTATTATACACGAAAAAAACATTGTTGTGCAACTCTATTCTTGCCAGAATTGCTTGTTCATCTTCACCAAGCTCGGCTTGCAGGCTTTCGATATCTCGAACCAATCTACGCATCAATGCGTTGATGGTCAATTTGAGAGCAAGATAAAACGCACAAATTCCAATGGCAATGCCTACTATGATCCACAACACAATATCAATCATTTCCATCTTTGATCAAGCCTTTCTCTTTTGCGCCGGCCACGTACCACTCTGTGAGTGGTTCTTCATCTTCGTATTCAGCCATGCATTCCGAAATACCAAACATATCATCCAAGTCCTCGGGCAACATGTCTCGAACGTCATCACTGCTCATGTTTGAAAATTCGTAGCAGTCATCACCGCCTTCGTCGTACTTACCTGCAAAGCACATTCCAGACTCGTAGTAGTAAGCATCAACTACAAATCCCTGTTCCTGCACATTCTCATACCAGGCCACAGGCGGAGCCCAGGCACTTTCAAAGCTCACGGTCATACTACGTCCATCATTGCTGATGTCAACATTGTAGTTGTCACCGCCCACGTCCCACTTGGTGCCCCAGTTGTTGACATGCCAATCATACCAGTTGTCTTTTTCTACAGAGGGCAACGGCACAAACTCATTGAGCAGTTCACCTCGACGGAACGCATCTGCGGCACGAGTAATTTCAGCAGGATCTTCGTGGCTGAGAGTCAATGTATTTGAACACCAATTGGGCATGGTTACTCCTTGGATTTAAGTAGTTGACGAAGTTGGAAATATTCATTGTGAGGGATCCAGGTATTGTTATACAAGAATCCCCACTCACGCCGGTGAGGGCCGGGCATGAACAATGTCCAGGCGGTTACACCCGGCTTGAGTTCAACACGGTGATAACTGTCAGCACCGCACACCCGGATATGTCCGGGCCCACGCCAGTGACGAACCTCGCAAGATTTGCGGCCTTGAGCATCAAACTGTGGAACCCACTCATAGTAGCCCCCTGCAAGTATGACAGTACAATACGGCCATGGGTGATCATGTACATCGTCGGGATCTCCTTTTAAGAATTTATGCAAAAATACATTGAACGGAAACCGTTTCCGATCTTTGAGGAAAAGATAATATCTTTCCAAATAAGGTTCGTTGTCCTGGCGATCCATGATCACCCGATAGCGTCCTAATCGTTGCATGAGTTTTTTAAGCATACAAATATTATAAGGGAAAAGGATTTATTGGTCGACCAAAGAAAAAGGCCACCGAAGTAGCCTTTTTGCAGAGGTGTTCGGTTTGGGCCGAACAGCGAACTCTATTAGACCAAGCCCATTGCAAGAGCTTTGTAGCCAGCGGCCACGATCTTGCGTGAAGGTTTGCCGAGAACATACTCAGTGACCTTGACACCGTTACCAGCCACACGCTTGTTTGCATATACAGCAAAACCAGCTTGACGGATACGGCTAACTTCGGCAGAAATATTCTTAATGCCAAAACGCTTTTCTGCTTGAGCAGGAGTCACAACGTCGCCAGAATGGAGAGCGTTGAATAGTTTGTAAGTCTTAGTTTCTTCGTTGAATCGAGTAATCATTTTATGATCTTCCTTTTAAAGTAAATCGCCGATCAATTTAATTGCTTCAGCGTAGGACTAGTATAGCAAACTCTGCGGGCAAGGTCTAGCTAATTGGCAAAGATGTTTGATGTTATTTTGCCAAATCTAAGTGTTTACACTTACCGCGGAATTTGAATCCTGAACACGAGCAAGTTAGATTACCATTCAGCTCAGAAACGGTGTGAACATCACCCTTGCTACCTTGAATCTGCCAAGTGCGTCCTTCGGGACGGTCTTCTACTTTAAAATCCCAGGAATTTGGCACTTCCACAAACTTGCGCCCACGAACATCAATCCTGATTGGTTTTTTAAAAGTGAATACTTCAGTGGTTCCAACTCGGATGTAAGCATACATCTTGCTTTTGGAGTCGTCGCAGAAGTAGGTATGGTTGGGAGTTGGAACTTCCCATTTGGTAATTTCTTGAAATACTTTCATCGTGAAAAGAACAATCCCAAAACATAGATAGCCAGCAGGCCTGCGTTCACAGTGATCATGGCACGGTCACGGATGCGAAAGGCCCACCACAAGAACAGCAAGGCGCCAACATTGAGCAGGTAGACGTTGAGTGGGTCCACTCTCAAACTGGTACACAAGGCACCAGCCAGAGTGATGACTGTTCCGGCCCACTTAAGGCCTACAGTAAAACGATCCGATCTCACACGCTCTCCACAGTGAGCATATTGCAAGGCACACGATAGCGACCCAAAGGTGTGACCACAATGGCGTTTTTGATCTTGATCGAATCTACCTTGCCCGAATATTTTTGCCCGTTGCGATTGCTGACAAAGCTCACTGTGCAACCAATTCGGAGTTCACGGCGTACCTCTCTGCGGATCTGCTCACGTGCAAACTTGATGGCAGACAGAATGGAATCCAGTTGATCGTTGGTGAAACCACCATGCATGATGGCAGAGTTGATTTGGGCGATGTTCATGCGGCCTCCAATAATTTGAGTTCTTGAGCGCGGTAAGTGATCTTACCTTCGTATTCGAGCTGGCTTTGCTCAAAGTCTGTGAGGTAGTCGTCGGATTCAACTGACCAACCCAGGATGTATTCGCGATAACCTTCGTTGTCGCACTCGATCTGATCGCGGAGAGCTTGAACCAACTCAGCCAGAGCTTCAGTGTTGCGAACATGACTGCCCAAGGCATACGAGTAATCGTTGCCACCTTTGAACTTCCAACGCTGAGGGCAAGCACCTTCACCGTCCCAATCGTGGGCACCGTAGTTTTCTTGCACTTGGGTTGTGATCATCAATTTCATCTAGCTCTCCTAATTTCTTACTATGTTAATATTATAGCCGAAAATGGGGTTTTTGGTCAACCGTTTTTTACACGGTCACTGTGCGCCAAGGATCGTTGTAGTCACGTGCAATAGCGTCAAATACAGTCTGTTGTATTTTTGCAACATCTTCACGGTCTACATAAAAGTCCGTGCGGGGGTCATAATACTCGCCCTGTTTGGGATCGTAGTACAAGACTTGCCCATTGGGATAGTGGAACGGGCCTTCCAAGCCCTGGCGTGGGCCATAGTTTTGATTGTGTTTGAAAACGGTGTAGGCCATATCACATGCTCCAGTAAGATTCAGATGATGGTGAGCAAAAGCGAGGCGTGTCATAGCGTTCCTGATACTCTGCGCCGCCCATCAAGTTGGTGCGAGTCACAAAGGTTTCGTGTAATTCAACAATGAAACCCTGCGCCGTTTTGTCCGCGACCACTGTTTGGATGTAATCACGGGTAACTGGGCAGAAGTCCTTCTTTTCAACCAATCTGCGACCTTCTTTGACACGGCGATCAGCTTTGTAAATTTCTAAGGTGTATGCTGTAAGTTTGCTCATCTTTTGCTCCTGTTTTCTAACTGTATGTCCATATTATAGCAAAATGGGCAATTTCTGGTCAACCAGCCCAAAAACGCAAGGTTAGTGCCTACTAACTTAGCAGGGTCATAAAAGTTTAATATTTTGTGGCAATGCAACAGATAAATATCTCAGTAGAAACCATGAGTCTCTACTAAACCAACATTTACTCAAAAGGAAAATATATGAAAATCGTAAAATCAACAATGTCAGCTGTTTGGGAGTTTTTATGCGCTCTAGGCGAAGCCAAGTATGCGGCCGACTTAGCTCGCAACGGCAAGATCAACGAAGCCAAAGAGGTTTATAGTCGTGCTAGTTGATGCACAACAATGGTGGCCTGTGACCGACGAAGAGTGGGAACAGCTCAACTTTCCTCGTAAGAAATAGGTTCCAGCAACCAACCTTGATCGGTAACATGATGTCGCCATTGATAAAATGGCCGATCTATGGTCAACTTCCAACTGCCATTGATTCCTAGATATGACGTGGGTCCTTGTAAACCACGTTCACTGTGGTATTCAGCAAGGTGAGTCCATTGCGGGACTATCTCAAAACCGTCAATGTTCATTGAATCTATCAAAACAGCGGTTTCCTTAATTTCTGAATACTGTTTGTCTTTGATAGATATTTCAATCTCTATAGGATCTAACAATGGAATATCAAATTGATGCTCCACTGATTTTGTTAGTTGTAGGTATTCAATCACATTATCATTGACTCTGACAGAGACTCCGGGGTAGCCATTGTCATGGATCACTCCCAGTTTCAAAGTCACGTTAATCTGACAGTCAGTATCCAACAGATCTAAGAAGTTGTTCATATTCAGGTAGGTAATCCAGTATGTTGTTTTTACGACTCTGTTCTAATTTTTTCAAATAGTCAACCAACTCGGGCAATCTATAACTTTCATCGGGCTCGTTGATCAGATAATTGACATAACTTTGGGCATCCAGTAAAACTTGATTTTTTGCGTTGTTTGGGTCTCTGGTGTTGACTATTGTTTTTGTAGATTGCTGTGAATATTTTGCTATCCAATTGTTTAGTTTTGATAGAATCATTGATCTATATTCCATTGGTAGCACACTAGGACGCATAAAAACAGGATCGCTTAAAAAATTACAGCTTTCAATTGATAATTCTCGTTCCATGGCATATTCGTACACTGTATCTAAATGCCAAATGCTCAGCATGGTGGGCGTGATGCGTAACTGTGATAGCCATGAATTAGATTTGGCTACTTCCAGCCATCTCTCTAGTATTGCCATGGTTTGATCTATTTTGCCACCGTACCGTACATAGTCGTTGAGAGGGTGAACACATTCTATACTCAACCCAAGATTGATTTCTTTGAACTGGACCAAAAGATCAACAATGCTCTGATCCCAAACTGTGAGATTGGTAGTGAATCCCAGGCCAATCTTCGAACTCAACCCATTGTTGATCAACGTTTGCAGTATTACCTTAAAGGCTGGTGTAATCAAAGTCTCGCCACCAATGAAATGCAAGTACGCTAGTTTGGGAGTATTTTCTAATGTTCTAGTAAACAATTCAAGACTGGCCGGATCATCACACCAAGAACTTGGCGGTAATCGATCAATGATTCCAATTTTTTTAAACTCACTGGCCATGCGAGAACTTGAGTGAGGACTACAAAAAACACAGGCACTGTTACAAAAATTTCCAAGGTCAATCTGCCAGTCTTGCGGTAACTGATCAGTGAATCCGTTTTTAGACTTGGTATTTTTAAATTCGTTGAGCCACGGGGAACTCAACATAGTTTTTTCAAAGTCTTCGAGTGTCACCCCAATCTTAAGTAATTGACGTTGTCGTCCTGAAACCTTGCCGTGTTGTTCCATGGTATGACATTCTGCACAGCCATCAATCTTTTCACCATCAAGCATTTGCTGACGCAGGTCACGCATTCCATGCTGGAACCAATGAATGGGACTTTGTGTCGTTATGCTTGGAAGCTCCTGTCGGTCGTGCTTGACTGCCCATCGACAAAACTCATAGTTACCAACATTGTTGATTCTAGTGTGTAACCATGGGCTTGGACAAAAGTTATCTTTGAAACTCATTATTCTCGATGTTCGATAATACGATCTATCAGACCATACGCCAAAGCTTCTTGAGCTGACATAAATGTATCACGATCCATGTCACGTTCAAAGTCTTGATAGGTCTTGCCTGCTGTGTTATGTTTGACATACAGTTCAGTAAGGATGTGTTTCATCTTGGTAATTTCCTTGTACTGGATTTCAATGTCGCTTTGCATACCACGAGCGCCACCTGATGGTTGATGTATCATGTGTCGTGCATAAGGCAACATCATGCGTTTGCCTGCGGCACCTGCTGTGGCTAGGAAACTACCCATGCTACAGGCCTGACCCATGACAATGGTCTGCACATCACACTTGATAAACTGCATGGTGTCATAGATAGCCATACCAGCTGTGATAACACCGCCTGGGCTATTGATGTAAAATGAGATATCTTTGTCTGGATTTTCTGCTTCTAAAAACAGCATCTGTGCCACGATCAGCGAAGCTGAGTGTTCGTTGACATCAGTGTCCAACATGATCACCCGGTCTTTGAGTAAGCGACTGTAAATGTCGTAAGCACGTTCACCGTTTGAGGTTTTTTCTAGCACGGTTGGCACAAAATTTGGCATTATTTCTCCTTGATAATGTAAGTATCCTAGATAAGTATAGCATACATAGAAAAGAATTGCAATGAGAGACTTACTAAATCTAGTTGACACCTTGTCAGAATCTCGTGGTTTGAGTGCCCGTAAACCTGGCGAAATATATGCTCGTATTGGCAGTGATGCCGACGACGATAAAATAACTTTTCAAAGTCTGGATTTTTATCCAGAATCTGGAGCATACGACAGCATGGAAGAAATGCTTGACATACTGGATCAACTGGAAACAGAGATGGGTCGAAAGTTTGAAAAAGTCAATCAACCTTCATCTAGAACACGAGCATTTGGTGTTGCCAGCTTTGATACCTATGTGGGTCGTAGATACCTAGTAAAATTTGCCTCAGACATCAAACCTGTACGTACACAGAATACATTTTTCCAAACCAAAGACATACCCGGCGGGTTCAGTCAAACTGATGCTCGCGGATCCAAAGAAAAAGCTGGTTACAAGCCCAGTGATGTGTTGACAGATTTTCGTAGTCAAACACCTGATACTATATTGTCACAGATTGCTGCCAAGTTTGGTGATCAAAGTGATGAATACAATGCGGCCTTGATCATTGTTGATGCCACACAGTTTCCTGTGCTGGTTCCAGCAGGCAACATGGACTTCAAAGGGTTCCGCGATTACTTCTGCGAGATGCTACAGCCCTGTGTGCTGATCAATGGTGCTCCAGTCAAAGGCAATGCTGCCAAGGCCGCTGAAGTGTTTATGGGTCAAAATGGATTTGCAGACTGCGTTGTGAGTTTTAACACCAATGTGTCAGGTACGCTGTATGATTCTCTCTTGGTCAATCCAGAAGGCAAACAGATCAAACTATCCAGCAAAGGCGCCAAAGGTGCCATGGCATCGGTGATTAACTTGCTTAAATCTGCACGTGAACTTGAACAAGCCGGATTGGGCAATATTATAGAACCCTATCAAGAAATTATTGAGATACTGGAAATAATTGACAAAGGCAATCATGACAGCGGTCCATTGGAATTGGCTATCAATCTAGACATGATTGATGGGAACGAAGCAGAACAAGTAATGAGTTTAAAACAATATGCAGGGCAACCCGGGTTTGACATTGACGACACTAATCTCAGTGACAATCTAAAGAAAATATACAAAGAGCGCACAGCAGAAGATCCTAGCAAAGTAGTCCCACTCAATCACATGGTGGCTTCAATTGCCTACAAGGTATGCAACGAGATCAATACCAAAACTAACTTTTCAGAAGCAGCCGCTGACATTCTTAATAATTCAGCTTTTGTACAGATGTATACTGATGCCACACAAAAGGGTGATCAGTTTGTGATCAAGGGATTCACCACTGTATGGCCCAGCAAACTGTTTACCAACGTTACACTAGAAGCTCAAAAGAGCTATAGTTCAACTTCTAGCTCAGGTGGTAAGTTGGTATTCAACATCAACAAAGAACCCAAAGCAGTGCCTAACGTAGAGCAAGGCGCCACAACAGATGCACCAGGACCAAGTCGTGCAGGTGAACTTGTCGACTTTATTCCACCACGTAGTGACATCAAAGCCGCAGACACAAAACAAAAAGCACCAGCAGATGATGCCAGTGCTTTTGGGCGCAAGAAAAGAAAAAGTTTTTAACGTATGATGTGTGCGATGTGATCGCAGACACCTAGTTCTTTGGCTTCTAGAGCACTGAGCCAAACATCATTGGGTGGCAACAATTTTGTTTTAACAGTTTCTTCATCTAGCCCTGTGGTTTCACAGTAATGATCGATCATACGTTGCTGTGCCAAGCCAAACTCTTTGGTTATAGCAAATAGCTCGTGATGCTTGCCGTCACTGCCCCATGAATACTGATGACTCAATATTGATGTATTGGGTGTAAGAACTCTACGACCATGAGTTCCTGCTAGGAATATCAACAGTCCGCAACTGGCTATTTGTCCCAGTCCTACTGTTTTGATAGGTATACCACTGCTCTTCATTACATCAATTAGTGCAAAGGCATTTTCCATGTCGCCACCGTTGCTACAGATCATCAAGATCAGTTCTTTTTTCTTTTTCTTGACAATGTAATTTTCGTGCAAAATCCACTCGATAATGGGCAACATGGATTCTGAATCAACATCGCCCATGAAGGTATAGATGCCGCTCTTTTTAAGATCGTCACCCGGAGAGTATGTAAGATCGTCTTTTTCTTGAATCATCGCTGACATAATTTAGAAATGGTCCTGTTCATAAAGTATGTACATTATAACATAGATTCTGAACAGCTCACGTACTTATGAGCAAATTCAAAATCGGCATAGTTAATTCGAGCACTGGTTGGCCCGTACAACCTCCATTTTTACCTGATCTAACATCGGTGTAGTGGGCGTAAGATTAAAGGGCACCCGTGCATCCAGGGTCAAATATCCGTTGATTTGTATGCCATCACCGGTGGGTTGTAGCAGTCGCTCATTGGGTACATAACCGGACATTTCGTTGTCTAGCTCGCTCCAGCGTTGACATCCAGACCAAACTCTGCGCCCTTGTTGATCGTTGATAGTGATCAGCACAGCAGGGCGACTTTCTATCAAATTTTGGTGTACCATGTTCAAAGTAACAGAATCATCAAAGGCCGCACTGCGGCTCCATCCGTGCTTGCCTGGGCGAGCTTTGATTGTGACATAGCCTTGATAGGAACACTTCCGGGCATACAATCCCAAGCAATCGCCAGCGTTGGCGTTTTGACTCACAGTGGCCAGGGCTTCACGTAGATTTTCCAAATACGCATGACGCCACTTTAACTTAAAACTGAGTTCTAGTTGTTGTTGTCGTTGATCAGTGTAGTAGACTCTACTGGGCCCTTGCTCAATCTCAAATGCTCGTCGGGGAAAATCTGCCAGTACCATGGCCAGCAACCGATCTCCTTGTTGGCGACTGTGATTCAAAGTTTCAGTTTGAGCTTGTAGTCGCTCGCCATCTATTCGGCCCGGAGTACGATGATCGCCCAACAACCGATCTGTGAGCCTGCTACGCTTGACATAGACATCCACAGTCATGGCCACAAAACCGTTTTCTTGCTCAACCTGTTTGACTTCATAACGATCCACAAAACCTGCGGCATACTGTACCACTTCACTGCGTTCAAGACGTTGATCTTTGACTTCACGCTCAGAATTTACAACACTGCCCACTGCTTGATCTACTGCGGCTCTTAGAGCTTGAGTGCGAGCTTCGTCAGTGGTACGACCATAGCCCTTGGCAGTGACAAAATAGTAACGTTCGCTGTCTTTGAGCAACCAGGGAACCACTGTGATTACCACACTCACAGGGTTTGGTTTTAACATAGATGCTGTGTCAGCAGTCTGCGCTGACACACTGGCCGAAAATATCACAGCCAGTGCCAGTGCTAAAGACCGCATCACTGCATCATTTCTTTAAGGACCACACGACGCTGGCTGTTGTCTTTGCGATCCCAACGCACAATCACTTGTACATTTTTGCCGTCATTGATCACTCGGCCTTCTTTGAGTACCACACCGCCCAAGATACCTGAACGCTGGATGCTCACTGTGGTACGGATGTTTGACGCGATGTTGAGTGCATCATTGCGCACCGCTGTGTTTTCTTCGCGATTGACTTCGCCTTCTCGGGCCACATCAGTGTCTGCGGTTTCAAACGCAAAGTCTTGATTTTTGTTTGTGGCAAACTTGTTGGTCTTGTTGTCACGGGCTTTTTCCAAGTTCTTGGCAATGGTATCTACCACACGCTTGGATGTAAGAGTTTCTGGATGCAGGAATGAGCTCATGCGATCCTTGGCCAATACATACGCTGTTTCGTAGGCTTGCTGGACAGCATTTTGACTGTTGCCCCACACCGGAGCATAGCCCACAGCCTCCACTGCTTCAAGATTGCCAGTGAACGAATAGATCACTCGCACACCTTCACGTTTGAAGTCTGATGCCGCACGTTGTTCAGAAATGGCTTGTTGTGCGCCTGGTGGCACTGCATTGCCAGATCCCACATCAGCGGTCTTGGTTGAACTACAGGCCGTAAGACCCAGGGCAGTGACCAGGGCAAGATAGAGTGCTGTCTTTTTCATTTAGATTTGATCCATTCTCCGGCTTTAGAAAGATCGGAACCAGCACCGGAAACCATGCCTCCAACCGTACCACAACCTGTCAAACAGGCCACAAATAATGCAATAACCAAGTGCTTCATAGATTCTCCCAAAAGATTGGTCATAAAAAATCCTACCATGTGTGTATTATTACACAAGTAGGATTTTCTGGTCTATCAGAAAGTTAACCGAATTTTACCGATTTACTTGCCTTTGGTTTGGGCTGAATAGGCCTTCATGATACCTTCACCAAATTTGGTGTAATCAAACTTGGCAGCTTCTTGGCTGTGCTTGACAGTTTCTTGAACTACAGTGGTACCTGCATCCAAAGTAGCTTTGACAGCTTTTTTGGTGTACTCAGTTTGGTTGTCAATAAATTGGTTGAGTGCGTCTGCAATCTTTTCGTCTGTGATGAAAGTTTTTACAAATTGCTTCTTACCGGTTTGTACTGCATCGATTGTCGCGTCATATGAAAACATAGTGTTTCTCCTTAGGTTAAGCGAGTTTACTGCTAGGAGACCCACCCTATGCGGCATCTCCTTTGAACTATTATATATGATAGTTATGTTGCAATGCAACAAAAATATATACCAATATTATGGATTTTGGCTAAATCAGTTTGTGCGTAAGGTTGCTAGACCAAATCGTTCCAGACCTTTGATATAGGTCCAGCCCAGATCCCATTCCCATTTCTTCACGCTGAGTTTGGGACTAGCTGGATCAGCATGGTGATTGTTGTGTAGTTCTTCTCCACCAATAAAGAATGCCCAGGGCACAATGTTGGTGGAGTAGTCTCGGGTTTGGGTGTTGCGATATCCCCACCAGTGCCCCAATCCGTTGATCACTCCAGCGGCCCACAGCGGAATCCAAATCATTTGCCATAGCCAGGGCAACCATCCCCAGGCCCAGCCAAATATCATGCAGTTGATAAAAAACATCAACACTATGCCCACAAAGTTAAATGGTGTGTAGACCTGGCGTTCCATCCAGTCGTCAGGAGTGCCCGCGCCATACTGTTCCACCATTTGGCGATCTTTGGCTGCCCAGGCATAGTAGAAAGCACCGCCCAGCAAGATCTGCCAAATGCCCTCGTTTTTAGGGCTGTGTGGATCACCCTCTGCATCAGTGAATCTGTGATGCTTACGGTGTGTGGCCACCCACTGTTTGGTGACCATGCCTGTTGTGAGCCATAGCCAAAAACGCATGAAATGACTCACTCGTGGGTCAAATGTCACACCTCTATGTGCTTGACTGCGATGCAGATAAAGTGTAACACAAGCTATGGTGATGTGTGTCATCACCAGGATATATAAGAATAATGTCAACATCAGTTACTTATATCTTTAAGATCTTTGTAGACCACGCTACCCCAGTTTTCGATCATATAACGAAAAATTGGAGTTTGGAATTGAGCTGTGTATTGTTTTTCGTTTTCACCGATTAAAAGAGGAATTGTTTTAAAAAATACAGGATTGAGAAGATTGGTTGGAATATCATCTATTTCAATTTTTATTTCAACTGCAACTGTTATTGATGTTTCGCCGTCAAAACAACTGTGATCATCGGTCTTGTCGTGTATAAACACAGTTAAAGAATGATCGCTGGGTTCGTCATCTCTTATGTCAATTTTGTAAAAAACAGGTTCTTCAAGTTTTTCTTTTACAATAGCTTTGTTATTGTGTTCAACCGTGATCCAAATCTTTCGATAATCATCAAGATCATGATAGTCCCACGCTTCCACAATATCACAAACTTTATAATCTTTGAGCAACACTGGACGAATATGTATGTTCAACGGCCATGTGGGAATGTAGGGTATTTTACCCAACAAAATATTATCTGGGTCAGACTGCAATGAAGTCATCAGCTTCTCCTTCTCTATAGGTATCACCAGTGACGCAATGGATGCCCCCATCCCAGAAAAATCTGTGCCGGAAGGTAGCTATCACTGGTTCAATGCGTTTTAATTTAAAAAAATCAAACATTTCACGATTGTAGTTATTGACCAACACTGTGCTTTCATCTATCTGCAACATGTTGACGTCAAACACTGTTTCTTTGACATAGCCCAACCAGTTACTTAACCAAGTGTCTACAAAGTTTGAAAACTCAGGATTGTTGTTGCTGTCAGGCACCCACCATTTGTCCACGTTTGAATGTTTGAATTTTCTCCACTGTGGAATGGCGTTCCAACTTTGATTTTCTATATACTTGACTTCCCACCCAGGAAAGGTATTGGTGTAGTTGTCGTGATGATAACTGCTGACTATTAGTCCAGGTCGCACAGGACAAAACACAGCATCATTGTGTCCGCCTATTGCCACAGGAACAACTTTGCGATCAGGAAATCTATCATTGAGATAGCTGGGCAACCAAGGATAGTCTCTACTGTCAGCAATCAGATGATTACCAATCACTGTGACCATGGGCGCATCAAAACTGTAAGGTGCTTGTTCACAGTCAGTGTAAAACCATTGAGCTTCTTGCTGTGTGGCTATCATCTCTTCGCCCACAATCAACAAACTGTCACGCGGTTGCATGGGAGGTCTGGGTATCAAAGTATAACTATGAGAGTTACTGAACTTTAATTGACCTTGTTGGTCCACGTAGTCCATTATGGTCTTTGACTGATCAATCTCTGGCCTCTTTACTGTCACACCCAATGCAGTCAATGTCTCAACAAGGCCTTGATAATCTTCTTCTGTTTCTCTTGCTATTTGTTGCAGTGATTCTCTTACTCTGTGATCTCGAATAGGTTGATAAAATTCTGGGGCATAAGTTGCCCCAACCCAGGTTTGTTTCAACGGGTGCCAGGGAGCATTAAACTTGTTCAGGCTCATTCCAAAGATAATCCAGGGTAGTTCCGTGGTATTTGTTGTATTCTAGTTTTGAGAACAAAGGAAGTCCTGGAGTGGCAATACGTTTACCGTTGTCTAGAATAAAAATACAATGCAGATTTTTTAATGCAATTTTTTTATTGGTATAGTAGTTGATTTGTGAACTAATAACCTTGGTTTTGTTTTTGTGCCAATCTTCCAGCCCGTCAGCTCTGAAACAATAATCTTTGAGATTTTGTTTCCAGGAGCTGTAGTCCTTTGAAGCAACAATTTCATTGCAAGTCACATACTGTTCGTAAGGGTCACAGTCATAAAATCCCAGCACAAGATCTTTGCTGTAGTTTGGATAGTCAGACCAAAAAATATTTTGCATTTGTAAAAGTATGTGCATCTTGCTGTTGATATAGAACCACCAACGAGCTTCCAACACAGTTTTGATTTCCCGACCTGCTAGATTAAAATACATTTCGCAGAAATCCATAAAATCATCGTCTTGCGTTTTCTTCCAGAAAAACTCTTTCCAAGGACGATTCAAAACTTCATGACCGTACTCCAACAAAAAACTTTCGTCTAAACTGGCATGAGATTCGTCGCCACCAAACCCTGTGACAAATATACCATCAAAATAACTGTCAAGATACACAGTGCCACTCATGTCTACTGTTTCAACGCCGCGATCCTTGAGATATTGTAGATAGTGTCTGTGTTCATATTCTGAGTAGGGAGAATATATCACACGTAGTTGTTTGGGATCTTTGAGGTGCAACAAAAAAGCATTGACCACAGCAGTGGAATCTATTCCCCCGGACCACATTACATTGATGCGTTGTCTTTTTGACTCTATTTCTTCGACCCTCATCTGCATGGCCCGATCCAGTGTCATTGGTTCAGTGGGTCGAGACCAGGCTCGCGGCACATGAAATTTGATCGGCGGTGTGATTGTCCCTGTTCTGTCGGATGGGAATCCTCGAGGAGCATTTGAAAACACAGAGTTAATACGTACTAGTTTTTTATATGACTCAAAGCCCTGCGTCAGCACCGGAACAGATCCAGCCTTTTCCACAGACAAGCCTTTCATTTCTGCTAGTTTATGAAAATAAAGTGGGTTAACATAGAGCGCAGTATTCATGCTGATCTGTTGGTAATGTCAATGACTGTGTCCATTAGCAAAGAATAGTCCAACCATTCTTTGCAGTCATCGGTTTCAAAAGAATCAATTTTTTTGATTATATCGGCTTCGTACTGCGAGAGCTGAGCCAACATACGTATACGACGCATACGTCGCACTGGATCGCACCCATGATCTTTAAGGTCGTTTAAAAGATCAGCTCGATGCTCAGCAACAGTCTTTAAGAAAAGTTCAAGAGTTAAAAGTTTGAAGAAAGTATTGTACATTGCACGATATTTAATGTGTTTTAATAGAGTAGGATTAAATAGATTACCCAATAAAGGAGATAGAAATGTTGTCATTTTTGAAAAAGTTTTTTGGTTCCAAACCCACAGTTTCGCCTTGCCCTGAAGTACCTTATAAAGTTGAAGCACCTACGCCTGTATCAACCCAAGCCACACAGGCCGCAGTTGAGTCCATTGCTCCAGCCAAGAAAAAACCAGCTGCCAAAAAGCCTGCTGGCGAAAAGAAACCTGCTGTTCGAGCCAAATCTACCAGAGCTAAGAAACAAGCATCCTGATCAATCCAATGGCATCGATGGTTGTGAGCAGTATGTAATTAGCCAGCATGCCAAAGGAACCCCGACTAAGAGCGCACCAAGCATATATAGCACAACCCAGTATCCAGACAGGGTAGAGAACCAGTAGAGGTGGTGTTGGAACGGTGAATGCCATAACGACAGAACACCCAATGCTAATAGCCCAAGCAAGGACCTCAAGACAAAAACGAATTCTATTACTTGAGTAATCTTCATAGATCCACTTCCAGGTATTTTGAAAAATATCAAGCATGTATTTTTATAGATTCAACAAAGCCATCACGTGCTAGATTTTTACCTTTGGCTTCGCACTCAATGTCAAACTGATCAGTAAAACCGCCAGCCCATTCATTCACAGCTGAGTTCCAATAGAAGTCGGAATGTGCCCGGAGCTTTTGTTTTTTATAACCTCGTGCAAGAAGTCCAGCAAGATCTGGGCGAACTCGGGGATCATGATCAACAAGAATATCTTCGCGACTAACACTGTAATGCATACCAGGGCGAATGTCACGCCAAGACTCAACCACACGCTGAACACGACTGTCTTTGGGATCAATGTATTCGCCGGTGTTGACCCAATGGTGATGAATGTCCAACACAAGAGCCACACGATCAGCCACAGTAAGAGTAATGTCCAAGCCATTTGATATCTCGTCGTTTTCTATAGTTATAAGGTTTCTAGCCTCAGGAGAGAGTTTGTCAAGACTGCGCAGAAACTTTTCTGGGCCCCCTCGTCCACTCAGGTGTATGTTGATCATAAATCCATGATCATGCCAGGTACTACCATAGCCCATCCAACGAGCCATGTCTGCATGGTATTCAAATTCAAGAATACTGCGTTCCACAATTCCATCATTTTCTGATGCCAGCACACAAAACTGTCCTGGATGAAAGCTCAGTCGCACTCCCAACTCTCTGGCGCGGGCACCCACAGGGGCAAAAATCTTTTCTAGGTGACGTTGGATATCTGCTTGTTGCCACCAATCAATCCATGAAGGTTCAGTGTACCCTTGTAGCATTTCGGAACCCAGACGTACCATGCGCAGATGTTCTGGTAAACTACCCACACGTTCTACCATTTTTAGAGCTGCCGCGGCATTGTGATTCATGATATCCCATTGACGTTGTTCGGCTTCGTCTCGGTGTTCGCGTAGCCAACGCATGGTAGTTGATCGACCGTTGAGATCACGGTCCTTGGCATTGACTTTCATGCCGCCACATTCGGACGGATCATTGAGCCATTTGCAACAGAAGCCTATACGAGCAGTCATTGGAGCCTAAAAGGAGTTATCAATTAAGTAATTGTAACACGCTTTCAAATTTATCGCAAGTGATATTTGATATATTTTGGAAACTTTTGGCCAAAGAATCTGGATGATCAATTAGGACAAACTGCACATTTGGGTAGGTATTTAAGGTAGCACGAAAGGCATTTTGGTAATTCAGCTGTTTATGACGTTGATATTTGTCTTCGACTGTGATTTCGGACAAATTGTAGCCCAATAGCAAAACCAAATCATTGTTTTCGGCCACTAGATGCATGGCAATGATTTCTTCAGGATGATCCAATTCGCCAGGAAAGTCGCCTTCGTAGAGATTTACTCTCTGAGGGCGACCCACAGTGGCATAATTTTTGCTGGCGGTGTAAAAATTACAAACTGCTTGAAAAGCTCGTTGCACAAGTTCCTGTGCCTTGGTCATATCATGACACAGTACATTGTCTGTGCCCCAAGCCCGCCAGGTGCGCCAGGATCCCCATACAGGTGCTATCTTTTTTATTTGTTCTGGTTCAATGTGGGTGCTGGCAAACTCGTCCGCAACAATCCAACAAGTCCTCATTTAGCGGCTTTCAATGCTTGCCAACGAAATGCGCCAAGACAGGACCAGGCAAATGGAGCATCTGGAGCAACATTGAGATTGAACACTATGTCACCTTTGGTTCCACTGTAGTTAGGTACTTCTGTGGCCCAAGAGATATTGTTACGGCCAACACGCAATCGTTGGATGGTTGTAAGACCTTCTGCATCAATCTCTATGTGATTTTGCCTGTTGGTACCTAACACAAGGTTTTGTTTACGACCAGTGCCCACAAAGCCAACATTTTTGCTGAGTTTGCCTGCACTGACATTGACTTCTTCATCCCAGATAGCCAGGGCACTGTCTGGATCTTCAGTGTTGATACCCACTCTGTTTTTGACCACGTGCATGGTGTCATGCAAACTAGTCTGTCCTTTCACTGCCAATGATTCCAGTGTGCCCACCAATGACAGATTGCTTTTTGTTATGCCGTGGCTGAGACGATCGCCTGCAACCAAGGGCGATCCATTGACTGTGATGTTGCTGATGTCTATGCCATCCTTGGTGGACTCAATCACAGTGTTCATGAGCTCGTTGGCAAAATCATGTTTGATACGATCGTACGTGACTGTGCCAACATACTCGCTGAGTTCTTGCCAGGTTTCATTGTCCACAGCAATTTTGCCCTGCACACCCAAACTGCCCTTGATCAATACCGATCCATTGAGCGTGGTGTCGCGTTCTACCACAAGATCTCTAGTGACTGTTTCACCTTCGACTACAACCACACCATCCATCACAGTGAGTTGTTTGGCTGTGGCAAGATCAGTTATGCCTGCTGATTGAAAATCTTTGCGTATTTCTCGAGCAATGATTTCTTTGTTTTGTACTATTGCAGATTCCACTGCTTGATTGAGATCTATTTCTCTTAGACGAGCACGTATTCTATCTTCGGTGCGCTGTGCAATGAGATTTTCTATCTTTGTGACCCACACAGGATCAATGCTCAAGGAATCAATTGTATGCTCAATGAATCGTTCAATGGCCAAGTCCACAGTTTGACGTATGCGTTCCTGGTCAACATAGGCGTTGAGGTCAGGAACAAATCCCTGTTCAAACATACGCCCAACACTTTTCTCCACAGCATCAACTAGATCTGGCACTGTGCCAATGCTACTGAATCTTGCGTATATACGAGCCTGTACAAATTCAATGATTTGGTTTTCAAGTTCTTCAAGCCAAGCAGTTTGGCTCACAGCTTGTTGTACCTGTTGGTTCACAGCAGAACGTATTTCTTGTTCTACCATTTGTGCGACTAAATTTGCGTCAAGCATGTTCTCTCCATAGATCCAAAGTCACACAATGGAATCCTCCTCCCAGGGTACGACTATGGCTTAATTTGTGTGGTATTACTTCAAATCCACGAGTTTCCAATGCATAGCGCAGTTCGGCTTGATCTGCATCCATGATTACTGTAGTAGGATTAACCACTAACATATTTAACGCAATCCACTTGGAAGCATACGGGTACTGATAAAAGCCCTGTTCCACCACTGTATCCACGTACAGCACTTCCCAGTCCCGGAATGCCTGGGGCAATGTTTCTGATGTAACACGAGCCGCATTGACCAAGACCAAACCTTCACGTAGCGGAACTATGGTAGAGTCAATATGCACACCAGCGTAAAAATTACAGAGTTCTATCGTGATGTTGGGAAACTGCTTGCAGAGCCAATCATAGGCAGCTCGATTGCCCGATGCACTTTCCAGATACAACCAAGTGTCATTGAGTCTACAAACATTGGCAGCATCCAAGGTCATGCCTTCGTTGCGAGGCATGTGCAGATAGTGCTCTGCGGCGTCAACCACATCGTAGTAGGCCGACAGTTCCATGTCTCTGCAGGGATACATCATGGCAGGATCAACTATGGTAGTTCCGGCAACCAACAATCTGTCTCTAGGGCAGTAGTTGTACATACCGTTCAGTGCCACAAAGTCCATCTCTGTTGGACGATGCACTTCGACTCCCAGTTGTGTTAGTTTAACAGCAAGATCATCAAGTTCTGCTTCAGCTTCGTCAATGATCCACCCAGGCACAGGACCACCAGGCACGGGTGTTTCTTTCCACAGCGTTTTTTCACTTTCCAGTGCAAACACAGGATCGTTGGTGGGCCAGTTGGCGTGTCGGGCACTGCCAACTATAATGCTCTTCAGTGGATCCCACTCATTGAAGGAATGGATTTTCAACAGGAACTCCAGTTATTTGTAATGTATATCTATCGGTCATGCCCACATTGGCAGCCAGGTGTTTGACATCACTCTGCCAAATAAACGTATCACCAGCGATCCAATTAGTTTGAGCGCAACCATCTATTTCAAAATAATGTCCGCTTTGCCAATCTTCCAACAGTACCACTGCTCGGTATATACTGTCATCATCGGCAATGTTATAAAGACGTTTGAAGCGAGCATAGGTGTCAGCGTGGTTAGGTAACACACACCCTGGTGTCATTTTGTACACTGACCACGAGAAGTGTTGCCAGGGAAATACCCGGCGAAAAGGATTGATCCACCCTGGCTCAGGATTACGCATGTCATACATGTCACCAGTGAACTTGGTTTGTGTGTAACCCAGTTCTCTCCACAATGTCAGACTCTCTAAATCATTGAAAGGTTCATTGACATAAGGCAAAGACCCATGACTGACCCACCAAGGTTCAATCCAGGTCTTTGTCCAACGCTTAGGATTTTCTTGTGTTGCCATAGTGGATAATTTCGTAGCCCGCCATGTCATTTAGTTTACGCCAAGGATCAACGATCACTGATCCAGCTTCAATAGGAGCATAGAAAGTATCATCACGTACATCACCGGTATATCCATAAGTGATCTGTCTATTGTGCGCCATTAACAAAATACAAGCGCCTTTGACTGATTGTATCACATCAGTGTCATCATCGGCTAGAGGATCTAAATAGCTCACCGAGAATCCAGCTTCATTGATATAGTATCCAATCAATGTAGAGTAACTGCCAATACAGTAAGGCACATCTGGTTTGTAGGCTTTGCCATGAACAACTATGGGTAGATTGCGTTTGCGAGCTTGTTCAACCAGAAACAGTGCCATATTTTTTGCCTGCACTTCGCGAGCTGCCATAATGGTATCAAACAAGTCGTAGCCAATGTCATACTCTTCGGCCAGCCAACGCAGGGCAATGTTATCTCTGGGGTGGCAAGCACCTGCATCGCCCATGCCTGCGGTCATGTATTTTGGACCCATGATGCGCATGGTTGATTGTGCCAGAGCATCTGTTACAACGTCTACATTGATGTTGCCAATTTTCAACGCAAAGTCCTGGATCATGTTCACAAGACCAACCTTGGCACTGATGAATGTGTTGTAGAAAATCTTGATGGCTTCGCACTCATCCCAGGTGCCTGTGACATAGCGTGGGTTGTTTTTCATCAGCGGACGATATAGATCAATGAGATCACGCATCTCTGACGGATCGCCTGTTTCTGTGCCAATCATGACCATTTCTGGATTGGCCATGTCCCACTTCACTGACCCCATGGCAATAAGATACGGGTTATAAAGGAACTGATGACGATTGTCCAGCAAGGTAGCAAAATGTCTGCGTGTGGTGCCTGGCAGTACCGTGGAAATTAGCACAACACGTTTGGGTTCTTTGGCATAGGTATTGATATACCCAATGGCCTCTTTTACAGCGTCATGCCCAAAGTCTCGGGGCTCCATGTGCGAGCTTGGTACACTGCCATCATAGCCTTCAGCGTGTGGTGTGGGCACAGCAATAAACAACCAATCGCTGTGATCAATCACTTCCTCAACGTTGGTGCAAACTTTTACAGATTCGCTGTAGCGTGGATATATATCATATCCGTAAACTGAGTAACGTTCAGCAAAGACTTCTGCGCAGTCCAATCCCAGTTTACCTAAACCAATAAAACCTATATTCATTGTATCCTCCATTATGACGGTTCCTTCACATAATTTATACGATTTTGTACACCAGGTCACAGAAAAACGATACTGGATTTTGAGAACCTATCCCTGGGGTAGCAAAGAGCTTGCTGATCTTAGAGATTATCAACTTGACATTCACGAAGCAGATGGATTTGTTGATCTTGATGTGCCCAATGGAATCCCAAAACAATTCAGAACAATACATCAGGTGTTTCCAACAGCATTGCCTCATATGCCATACTATGTACAGGTAAGAAGCTATCAACCTGTTTTGGTTTGTTGTGATCAAGAACCATTGAATTTTGAATTTTATCAAGACCACAGTGAGTTTATGCAAAGATTTAGACAAAGCACAACCAACGAGTCATCTTACCCTCATGAAAATTTTAATTTAAGAAATATCATACCATCATCCTGGCAGAAAAAATGGACATTGTTACACAGTGAGCTTGACTCTGCAGAATTGGTAAAATATGAAAACACTGGAAAATATGTCGGAGCATACTGGTGGAGTCACGCTGTGATTGCATTGGACTGGTATAGATATGCTCAGCACGATTTGTCGTTACAGCACATTGTTCCTGAAAAATTATTTTTAGTCTATGCACGTGACTTAACTGGATCGCGACAATATCGAAAAGATTTTTTAAATTTGATTTGTGATTTAACACAGCACTGTCAAATTGGATCGGTTGATGCTCAACAAGTAACATCAAATCACAGCGCGATCTACAGTGCTCAAGATCTGAATCATACTGCATTTAGTGTGGTATTGGAAACAGTGTTTGATGATAGGATACATCTCACAGAAAAAGTATTAAGACCCATCGCATGCGGACATCCTTTTATATTGGCCGCTGGCTCAGGCAGTTTGGCACTGTTAAGACGATATGGATTTGAAACATTTGGCCCCTGGATCAACGAAGCCTACGATGACATCAAAGACAGCCAGGCTCGTATAATAGCTATAACAACAGAGATGCGTAGAATATCTCAGTTGCCAAAATCTCAACAAAATCTCATGATTGATGAATGTCGGGCAATAGCCAAAAGAAATCAAGAAAGATTTTTCAATCCTGATTTCTTAAAGACCATTGTTGACGAACTCAAAGAAAATGTTGCACAGGCCTGGGATCAACATCAGGGTCAGTTAAGCCCAGACTACCATTGGGATCGACTGAAATGGCTACGAAAGAATTCACCTGAATGGTTTACACCAGAAAAACAAGAGATTCTCAAAATGACTGTGCCGTTGATCCGCAGACTGCGTGGTTCTACTTAAACAGAATCAAGGCCATTAACACGGCCTGCACAATGAATCCTGTGCCAATGGTGATGATGTTTAAGGAATCTTTGAGCACCACTGCACGACCAAACAACAGCACCAGTCCTGACCACATCAGCAGAATGATATCCACTGAAGGAGTACGATCACTGAGTCCTGTGAGCAGAGCCAACAGCGTGGGCACAGTGGCACCGTGTATCAAGATCACTGCCAACCAGCCCAGGGTCTCTGCCGATACAGTGTGTATGCTTTGACTGAGCCACTGACTGAAGTTGGCGCGAAAGTTTGAAACAAAGTTCAAAAACTTGCTCATGATTTTGATTCCTTTTTCTTGTAGAACACATGATTACCAAACGTGGCCACTCGTATCATGTTGGGCCAAGCAGGGTTTACGTAGTCGGCGTGGAAATAAAGAGCTTCTTTCAAGCTGGGCAAACGGAATCCTTCCAACAGGACCTTTTTGGCCACTTCCATGCTTTCGTCCCACAGTGCAGGATGCACAGGACGCACCTTGTGTGTGGGCTCGCAGTACCAAGAGAACTGGCAGATGACCTTTTCATACACCACATTCTTTTGATATACTACTCCACAGACGTCTTTTCCAAAACGTCCATCTTCCACGCGATTCAGCGTGACTTGGGCCACACCCACTTTGCCTTCAAAAGGCTGGTTGGCAGATTCCCAATAGATATTGCGAGCCAAGCACTCTAACTGCTTAGTGCGGTCGCTTACAGAAACGAAACCTTGCCTATGGGCTTGGCCTTCGTTGCTAGATGCCAGCGCATCCAGACGCAAATTTGTGACAGTGATTAAAATTGACATTACTATCATCAATCCAATCACACGGGGCAGACTTACGAAAAGTTTGACCATGCCAACTTGGTGCGTTCCTGACTTTGATGTTGTCTCTGTCATAACTTCCTCCTTGTTTACAGGTTTATGTTTTTACCGTAGTAATATGTACTAGACCTAACACCACGGTTAACTGCGTATATTTCTAAAAGAGCTATATTTACGATAACTGCTCTAAAAGGCACAGACACAAGCTATATTTTAGCTGTTTTTTTGGTTGCTGTCAAATTATTTTTGTTCTCTTGGGTTTTGCTACCATTAAATAGGGTACCATGAATATCTTTTTATCAAAGCCCGATTTCATTTCCACAGACATCCGAACCCAAAGACCTCGAGACTATATGATGCCAATCACTGCTGATGTAATGGCAGTACGTCATCAATTATGGTTTGCCAACACTGATCTCACTGGAAAAAGAGTGCTGGATTTGGGTTGTTGCGTGGCTGCCACAGGTGCCTGGGCATTGGACCACGGTGCTGACCACTACACTGGTGTGGATTTACAGCAGGCGTTTGTTGACCAATCTGCCCAAAATCTCAGTGGTTACTACCCGCAAGATAAATGGAAGATCATCAAGTCAGATATCATTGGATTTTTAGAAAATTGCCAGGAACACTTTGACGTTGTTGTCATAGCTGGCAGCATATATTCCATGATTGATTATTACTCAGTGATAAAACATATCTGCAGAATTGGCAAAGAAGTAATAATTGAAAGCTATCATCCTTATCGAGCACTGCAAGAAATTTGGCCCGAAAAGACTGATGTTGAACTCATGGATCTTTGGAAAACAACAAGCATGATATCCATAGAAACCAGTGGACAAACAATGAGTCAAGGCGGTAGCCAACTGCACGACAGTGCCCGGCCCAGCATGGCAGCTTTTGCTAAAATTTTTGCTCACCTAGGTTGGTCATCAGATTTTGAATTAAATGAACAGGCTGTAAAAGAATTGCCCGATGTTTACAGTTTGCAGTCACCGGGCTATGCTGTGCGTTTTATTCTTAGAAGTACTCAAGGCTCTAAATTGGTATATGATTTCGTAGACAGTCAACAATTTCCCAAGGAAACAGCCCATGCATTTAAACGTTGGTAAAACCTGGACATTTGATCAGACCGTGGCTGATCATTTTGTAAATCACGCTCGACAGCACATACCCAATTATGATTTGGTGATCAAAAAATGTGTTGGTTTGTGCGATCATTTTTTAAGTCCTACAAGCTCTGTGATTGATGTTGGCTGCGCCACTGGTCACACCCTAGAAACATTGCATCAAGCAGGGTACCGTAATTTACACGGTGTGGATGCCAGTGAATCCATGCTGTCTAAATGCGATCATTCTATAGCCACATATCATCACAGCAATCATTTTCCACAGGGCAATTATGATGCTGTGCTGTGCAACTGGACCCTGCATTTCATTGACGACAAAATACAATATCTCAAAGATATCTATCATAGTCTGGATGATTCAGGGTTTGCTGTGATTTCAGACAAGGTCAGCGAAGACCCTGATCAGATTGGATTCTATCATGCCTGGAAACGATCACAGGGATGCAGTGATGAAGAAATCGCTGCCAAGGCGCAAAGCCTAATAGGCGTGATGAAAGTACAGCCTGTGAGCTGGTGGTTACAAACACTGCGCGATGTGGGATTCAGCCAGGTCACTGTGATTGATGCGCACTGGTGTTTTGCTACATTTCTAGCACAAAAATAAACTAGCAGTTATTGGTAAATACTCCAAAGAATCCCGCAAGAGGATCTAAGGAGCTAAAATGGACTTTTTCAAACTCGTGGCCGAGGTTGGTTTTCCAATCGCTGCCGCATGCGCTGGCGGTTACTTCATTTTCCTCACACTGAAATTCATACTCGCTGGAGTTATGAGTAGTGTACAAGGACTTTCAGGAATAATCACTGCCCTAGACAATCGTGTAAAAACCATGAACCACGACGTGATCCGTATTGACACAGTGGTATCCAATGCTCTGGGTTTAAAACCAGACACCAATCGCATAGCGAGAGCGGACGGTAAAAATGATGCCCGACGTGACTAGTGATCCTCGTACCTGGACTGCCAAAGAACGCACACACGTTTTCTGCAACAGGGACGAGTGGACTCAAATGTGTTTAGATTATTACGAGCAAGAAAAGGCCATTAGAAAGATGGTTGATTTTGTAACGATAAAGGAAGAGAAATGCGATACTACGATTATGACTGGGATCTATCAGAGAGTCGTATCATTTTTGACAAAGAATTAAACATTGATAACCTGGGATGGAAGCATGGGGATGTGTTTAAGATTATCAATATCGACGGACAAGCTCAGTTGGTCAAAGTTGACCCGCTGGAAAAATTTATAAGGGGTCACGGAAATGAGTAAATGGACTGCATGGTACGACAGTTTACCTGCACACACAAAAGAATATTTAAAAACACAACCTGTATGGCATGATCATGACCTGTTTAAGTTTTCAATCATAGCATTTGTGTTGGGTTGTTTGATTGGGTTAGCATTTTAAAGGAAAAAGACAAATGGATTTAGTGGCAATGATCAACAAATACGGCTTTCCCATAGTGGCAGCCGGGGGCATGGGGTACATGATTTATTATGTATGGACCTGGGCCACCAAAGAAGTCAAACCTGTGCTCAAAGAAGCCAACACAGTGCTGATTGCCTTGATAGATCGTATCCGTATGTTAGACAACGATTTAATTCGATTAAATCAAAAGGTTGATGTTGTGCTACATTTACGTGGCAAAACCATTGATCACGAACGTGTGATAGCTGAACAAAAAATCAATCAGGTCGCAGACGAGGACGACAAGAAAACAGCGGCAGCCGGCGAAGGCTAACGTTCCATCAACTGATTGACAAAATCCAGCAGTAGTTGATGATGGCGTCTGTGATGCCAATGCGGACGCATCCATTGATGATATTCTGTGTACCAGTTTTTTTCACTTTCTGGATGACACCCTATTAGTCCTACCCTGTTTTGTATTATGGCCATGGCATCACCGTTGGCATAACTAGAAATCGTTTTAAACTTTTCAGCATTGCCAACCAAGGCACAACCATCATAAAAATACATCTTTTCAATTTGTCCTTGCCAGTTCACAGCAAGTGCTTTGGGGTGTGGTCTACGAGTGTCTGTTCCTGGTCTTCTGATGTACTGTTGTGCTTCAACTTCATCTAATAGATCAAAATAGTGATGATCTGCCCAGTATGCTCCCATGCAAATACCAAGATATCTGCCGCCCTTGTCAACAAAATCTTTGATACGACCAAGATGGTCAGACATGAGATAATCAAAACTTTCTGAATCTCCAGTGCCTCCTGGGAAGGCCACCATGTCAATATTGTCAAAAAAATCTTTTTCTAAACTGTGTTTTGTAAAAATTTTAAACTTATAATGATCTCCCAACGCTTGTATTATACCGTTGCCACTTTGTATAGAACATTTTGGTTGATGTATAAACAATGCTATAGTAGGGTTTGTCATTTATTTCTCGTGAGCAATAAATTCGCCGTTCCAGTTATCACCTAAATCTTGTTGCTTCATGAACTCGCAACGCTCAATCCAGATCTTGTAATACTTGTCCATCTGCCCGCCAAAGTTACCTGCTAGTTTTTTACACATTGCGGCGGCCTCGTCAAACTTTTTCTGACGGTACAGGGCATGCATCTCTTCATGCTGTGCTCGATCTTTTGAGTAGTCTGCGCCCTTGGTACGTAGTGCTGTGTAGATCAAATCTGCTACTGTTTTTCCCTTAGGCTGTAAGTTGTCCAGCAACAAATAGAAGAAATCGTCTTTGGTTCTGTTGTATGTTTCAGCGCCAATGATACATAACACACCATAGGCTTTACAACGTGCTTCTAGTCTTGCGGCTGTTGACACCATGTCACCCAAGATGTCATAGCTGTGTCGTTCTGTTGAACCCATCTCGCCAATAAAGCCAATACCTGAATTACAACCCCAACCCATGGCCGCAGGTGGCAGGCCTTGTGCTTCCATCAGCTTGGTATACTCGTCTACCTTGTCCAACATCTCCAATCCTACCCTAACGATAGTTCTAGCGTGATTAGGATCTTCAATGGGAGCACCATGTATGTGCATGGAGGCATCGCCCACATACTTGATGATCATGCCTTTGTTGTCCATCATGGGTTGGCTGATAGCATCCATGTAACCGTTCATGTACCGGCCTAGTCCGCCTACGTCATCGCCGTAGTGTTCACCAATGGGTGTGAAGCCACGTAGATCACTGAACATAACTGATACGTCTTTGCGCACACCTCGCCTGATCAAGTCTGGATCTTTCTGTAGCATCTCTACCACTTCTTTTGAACAGTAGCCAGCAAACTGTTTCTTTATGGCTTGTTTCTGTAAGAACTCACTTACAAACTTAACGCCGTAAGTATGCAGAGCCACGAGAACAAGACCAGCCGTGCTTGCCGTTGCGTCTGCCAAGATTCGCCACTCATTGAAGCCCAAACGACTGGCAACAATAGGGGCAATGATCCCCACAATAGATATAAGAATACCTGCATAAGTCCACCTCGATAATCCAATAATGATCACACCCAACACTGCTATGAATATGATTTCAGCACCATCCGCCCAGTCTGGCCGTTGAATATTCACGCCGTTTGCCAGGGTACCTATCACAGCGGACTGTACTTCATGTGGAAACACAGCACCACGGCTGGTGGGCACAGGGTTGGCAATGCCTGCGGCAGTAGCACCAACTATAACGATAGCACCACCAAAGTCTTTGGGCAAGCTGGTCAGTGACACTGATTTTGATTGCTGACTCCAGTCAATCCAGATGCGTCCAAGATTGTCTGTGTTGAGTATACCAACATCTCCAGGCAAGCGCATCTTTTCAACGCCGCCTTCGAACAGTTTGACCTGGAAAGTGTCATTGCCTGTGGCCACACGCAGAGTTTCCAGAGCCAACCCTGGATATAGTTTGCTGTCAACTGTGACTATCAAGGGCACACGACGATTTACACCATCTACTTCTGGCAAGGTATTGACAATGCCCACACCAGCGGCACTGCGTTCCAACTGAGAAACGTTGGCGATCAATCCTGGGTATGTGACTATCTGATCCATCCACTCTGGATTCAACACAGCTGATCCTGGCACACGAGGAGTGTTTTTGTTTTTGGCGCTGGGCACTGAGCCCAAGACCACAGGATAATGTCGTAGCATGGCAGCCAGCGCACCATCACCTCCAGTGCGATCGCGCTCAGCCATGAGCACGTTGAGTACAACCAGTCCAGCGCCACGGGTATATAGATCCTGTACAATTTCTGCGTAGTTGACTCTGGGCAAAGGCCACTGTCCATACTTGTCTAGGGCGGCTTCATCAATGTTCACAGTATAGATATTGTTGACAGTGGGTGCCTGCGCTGTGATCAGTGTGTCAAAATATCGTAATCTTATGCTTTCTACAAATGTAGGGTCTGCGATTCTTATACTTAAAATAAGTGCCAATGTCAACAATGCTGTCCATGGACTAACCAGTAATTTTTTAATAGTAGTTTTCTTTAGCATCATGTATTTACTAAATACTTGCATGGGGAGTAGTCCACTCTTAATATAAGAGTTTTATGCGTCGTCAATTCGGCTTAACGGCTCGGTGCATAAGGAAATAGGTTCCGGACAAGACCATAATATCATAGTATATTATGGATCGTATAATCCTCATTCATTGGAATGACATCCATGATATACTCTTTTAAGGAGTATTAAAATGGAGTTATTTACATTACAAGCCCTGTGGGCATTTCTCGCTATCATACTAATAGACATTGTGTTGGCCGGTGACAACGCATTAGTCATTGGCATGGCAGCCAACAAACTTCCGGAACATTTACGAAAGCGAGCAATCTTCTGGGGAACCTTTGGCGCTGTGGCCATACGTTTTGTTAGTGTGGCCGCACTGACATATCTTTTAATGATACCTGGACTGCGTTTAATTGGTGCTGTGGCGTTGTTGTGGATAGGATGGAAATTGGCTTTCAACAACGAAGAACACAACGTTGAAGCTAAAGACACATTCTGGGGTGCCATCGGCACCATTGTAGTTGCCGACGCTGTCATGGGCATAGACAATGCTCTAGGAATTGCCGCGGCAGCCAATGGAAACTTTGTTCTTGTCATTGCTGGCTTGCTAATCTCAGTGCCAATCATTTTGTTTGGAGCTGGATTGGTCAGTAAGATTCTCAAACGTTTTCCAGACAGTGTGTTTGTGGGATCGTTTGTGTTGTTTGCGGTTGCTGTGCAAATGGCCACCAAAGAACCGTTGTTGGCCAGTTGGTGGGCACAAACTGCAGAATGGGCTGTGAAGGTAGTGCCCTGGGCCGCCGCTGTGGCAATCACTGCGTTACAATACAACCAAGTTCGGTTACATTTAAAAAAGAAATTTTTGCTTAAGAAATAAAAAAGCCCCGAAAGGGGCTTAACATTATGTTAGTCTAGCTCTAGACGTTACTTCATGTAAAGTATTTAAAGTGTTTTCTCAACAAAATAAACACTGAGTTATTGACGTATGTAACTCCAGGCTCCACAACCTGTTTGACATTGTATGTTAAATGATGCCTGCCCAGGATTGTTGTCTGTTTGTTGTACATTGACAGTGGCGCCGTTGGCACCGTTGAGCCAAACATTAAACCATTTCTCTGCACCTATTCCTCCACTTTGTGTGGCAGTGATAGAATTGTTGCTGTTTGTGGTCCCTGCTCCGCCAATCACGTTGAACTCATGCTGTCCTGCTCCGCTTTGCGTGACAGTTATGCCGTTGTTGCTGCCATTGAGATTCTGTATGCTGGCCAAGTGATTGCCTGCCCCATCTTGATTGATGACAGCATTGTTGTATGTGCCGGCTTTTATTTCAACTGATGCTGTTTTTGTTCCTGTGCCTTGTTGTAGTATAGAAACTGTGGTATGATCAACATCGCTGAGTTTGCCCATGGTAACAGTGGCTGAGTGCCCCACTGTGTCTTTTTGTTCTATGTTAATGGTATTGTAGTTACCTATTTGATCAACATAGACTGTGCTGGCAGCAGGAATTGCCACGCCAGGATTCAGACCTTGATTTATTTGGTTTTGTGCGTGAGCCTTGCCAGTCATTGCAATCAAAGCAAATAGTATGACAAAAGGCATTGCAAATAATCCAACAGCTATAAAACAACCGTTTATTAGATTTCGCTTGGACAATGCTTGTTTTTCTGCTTCCCAACGTCGCCAGTATTCAAGACTGGCTTTGTAATGATCTTTTTCTATCATTTTTGTATCAGCGTAATAGTTGTGCTGCCTCCATTGTTGACTCGATTCTTAATGTCCATGACCCACCCCTGTGACATAATCACTGTGGGATTTTGTGAGGTTGGAACTGTAACACTCATGATGTTGCTACCATCGTCTCTGGCTAGGGTTACTTTGGGCTCTTGAAGATCCACAGTGACACCAGTCAATGGTAACCAATCAGGTAATAGTTTGCTGTTGTTGTTTTTATTCAACAAGTCTAACTGTGCGGCCAACTGTGCGTTCACAATGTCCAAGATGTTGGCCAAGAAGTCTTGATCTAAAAAGTTACGACTCAACTTGTCTTGAAATATTTCTTTTTCTTGTGCGTCAAGAGCATTGACCAGGCCTTGTTCTTTGAGGAAGTCTATGTCCAAGGCTCCTCTAAGTTCTGCACGGTTACGAGTGTTATCTTCTCTGAGTTCGCGTGGTGGCGACATAATCAACATATTGCCAATGGCATCTTCACTGAGCTTTAGTATGGTTGGCGCACTAGGGGCGGCACCGCGACTGTCCACTCTTGTGGCTTGAAAAGGTTGATTGAGAATAACTTGTCCTGCATCGCTTTCTACCACAATCTCGCCAGTTTTGCAATCACGCTCAATATCTCGTGCAGTTCTATTACTGCGATCATTAGGACAACTAGGTAGCAAAATAATAGTGCTTTGCCCCAACTCATCCACTGTGGCTGAAAAATCTGTGCCACGAACTGATATAGTGGCAGTTGGTGTGTTGACTGCCACATTCTGTGGACTATTTTTAGCAATCTGTCCCGAAGCATAACGCACTGTGCCCAAGGCCACATTGACTGCCAGTTTACCCGCACCCTTTTTAGGATCATATACAAAGCTGTCAATGACTAACTTGGAGTTCTCGTTGACCTGTACACGAGTTTGATCGTCAAAGGTTATCCCCAGCTTGCCCTGCTGGGTCTTGACTGAGTCCTGCATCTCCACCTTGGTCCCCTTGGTCCCCGTCACTGTTGCCGTGGATCGTTGTATCGAACCCGGCGCATTGAGTTGTTCTGTTATGGTACCTATCGCCGCGATGCAGTTCAGTGATATACTCAGCAAGAGTGCGCATTGTAGTAGCTTGCATAGTTTCATTGTTCCCTCTTAGTTATGAGTGTTGATAGTAAAAGCATTACCAGATCCTACACTTTTCAAATTGACATTGGTGTCAATGGTACCGCCCTGAGTTATGGCTACATTGTTACCGGACCCGTCAAGGTTAACAGTGGACTTATGACCCAATGTACCACCACCGCTTTGTGTGATCCCTACAATGTTGGATCCACCAACAATGGTTACATCTGCTTGTCCTTTGTTGCCTGTGAGATTTAAGCTGACTTCGTTGCCCGAGCCACCACTGGTTGTCACTGTAGACATGGTGTCATCGGCATTGATTCTAGCATAGATAGTTGCGCCGCCGCCGCTCTGATCCACTGTCAGACTGTTGTTGGCTCCCAAGATACCCACATCAGCAACGTTGGTTCCACCGGTCTGTGTGATATCTAATGTAGTGCTTTGATTGGTACCTTGACCATCATTGTTTAAGTTAATCATACCCTGGTTGTTGTTGCCTGACACTGAGTAGTTGACTGTTGTAGGATTTCCTCCCGAAGCAGTGGTAGTATTAACTCCAAGATTTAATGTGTTGTTATTGCCAACCTGTTGGACGTTGACCAAAATGCCATCGCCTGTGATTGTTGCTGGGTCTGTGGTCAATCCTGGGTTTCCACTAGGCAGTATACCCTTGACACGGTTGGTAGAACCGTCTTGGGTAATGTTGATCGTGGCGGTGTCTCCGCTTTGATCTATGTATATGCTGTTGTCTACAGCATTTGCAGTACAACTAATGCCTAACACCAACATTAGGGTGAGTAATTTACTCGACAACCCACCGGCGCCTGTCATTCTGTTTTTCATTTCCATCAAGGACGGGTTTATATTTCCCTGTCCCAGCTCCCTGGTCTTTTTGACCTTATAATTATTTTACCTCCTTAAACTGCATGAGGCTGATGCTACTTAAATATTTAATCGTTATTGCTGTTTTATTAAGCGACAGCATTTTAACGGCCAAGTTCTTCTAGTTGTTCCACACGAATCCAGCCCCCTCGTTGCTCGCTGTCAGTGACTCTGACCCAACCATCGCTGCCTGGTTGTCTGATGTCTACCACTGTGCCTTTTTTGAACTGCCAAGTTTTTTGACTACGATCATTGGGTTCTTTATAAATGAACTCAGCTTCTTTTAATCTTCGTTGTCCGAACAGCGGTCTGGGTTCTTCTGTTTTTGTGACAACGGGTTTACTTTCTGTTTTGTCCCCTCGCGTATCTTTTCCGATATTGGGCTGAACCGGTGCGGGTGTTGTTGTGGTGGCAGCGGCGGATGCTTTGGGGGTTTGTGGTTGAACCAACTCATTTTTGTTCTCCTTGACTTGCGGTGAAACAGTCTTAATCTCGCTGGCAATCACTGGAGCCGGAGATCCAGACTGAACTTGTGGTGTTGGGGGTGGTGTCTCCGGTTTAAAATCCCATACTCCTTTGCGTTGTCCTTCTTTGATCAACTCTACCACAGCGGCTTCAGTGGCTGATTTCACTGCATAAGTTCCGGGCTCATTGATCGTGAGTCCTGTTTCTGCTTCAAAGGCTTTGGTGCCCATGTCATAGAATTTCAATGCACTCACTGAATCAGCAGATCCTAAAATAGTTTTTTGTACTGCAACTGTGACCAAGACTTTGCCTGTGTTTACACTCACAGCACGTAGGCTTACTGTGACCACATCCTGTGTCCATTGTGTTTGTTTACCAATACCGAACACTCGCATACCAGCGCCACCACTGTTGATCGATGAGTCGTACCCAACAATACCACCTTCAATGATCATGCCAGCAAACTGCATGGGCATGAGTGGTTTAGCGTTGGCGCCCTCGTAGGCTTCACGCATCTGACGAATGATCAGACGTTCTTTGGTCAGGTTATCTATGCCCACACGCTCAACTACATCAAACCAACGACCATTGCCAACATCTTGTAGTGCCTTGATTAAAAATGCTTCAGCACCTTGTGTGACTGCTGTTGATAAACTTGCCACATTGGTTTGTGGACGACGTTGGCCGGTTAAATCTTTAAAACTGTAAACTGCCACACTGATTGGTTTGCCCGAACTTGGTGGCGGAAGAGTATCAAAATCTTTTTTGATATTCTCTCTTTGTGCGGACACTGTGGGATCTGTTTCGTTCAAGCTGGTGCTTTGGATGATGGCACATCCACTTAATATTGTGATCAAAGAGAATATAGTTAATACTTTTTTCATATTAGAAAGTAAACTGTCCCAATGGCACTGTGATCTGTGTGGTATTGCCCACTGTGTCTCTCACTGTGAGATAAACACTGGTGCTGTCTTTGGTCCACTCTATTACGTTGCCTTCAAAGTTAAACGAACCCGACGTTGAAGTTCCAGCAGTAAACATAGCCGTGGCCAAGTTCTGCGAGATCTGAGCATAGATACGACTTTCTAGATTGTTTAAAAACTTTGCCAGATTTGTATTTTTAGCATCAGCAGCCGCTTTGTCTATGGCAGATTGTATTTTGTCTTCAAGAGCTTTACGACGTGTGGCTTCTTGATTCTCGATTGTGAGGACGTGACTGCTATAACCTACTCCGTTAAAAGCAGGACTTTTAAAACTAAAGTCTGGCAGTGGTGCAGAAACAGCAACAACAGGCATTATTGCGATGCCCAGCGCCGCAATTATTATATTTTTCATTTGCGAGCTCCTAGTTGTATTTAACTAAAGCCGACACAAATAAGAGTGCGTTTTATCTAATAGGAAGATTTTTCAACAGTTCAATGCATTCATTGAATGCAATTTGTGCGTCTAGTTCGCCTGCACTTAACTGTATGTTTTCTAGACGTTGTAGGTCAATCAAGAGTTCTTGATATTCACGATCATCAATGTCGCCACGGGCTAGTGCATCTCTGTAACTCACGGCCAATCTAACACGATTGCCAAGTTCGCCTTCACTGTTACAAAAATTATTAACTACGTCTATTATGCTCATGATCTAGGTCTCCTCCCACTGACGTCTAGCATGCGAGTCGTGGCTTCATTTATTATTTTTATCTTGGCACGGCAATAAAATTGACTAGGCTGTTTTTCTTTTTGGTATGCTGATCGGAAGTCCTGTGTCACACCAGCAAGATTACGTGTCATGTCTGTGAGCGCATTGTTTCTGGGAATAGATGCACTGTAAATTTTTAACCACTGTGCAGAATGATCAATGTCTCGAGCCACTGTGGCTATATCGGCACGACTACAAACAGAATCATCCTGGCTCAGCAGGATGATGTCAGTGATACGAGCTTGCTCGTTGGTGTCAAAGTAGCTAGGAAATAGTGCGCAAGCTGATAGTGTTAGTGCGACACTAATTGCCGCTATTGTATTTTTCATAAACGCCGTTCCAATCCGGACCAGGGTCCGTATCTTTGTACTTAGCAATTCTATTTGAAATATGATCGTAGAAGGAGTTTAAGGTACCGTTGAATGTTCCGTGCAAATGCTCCAAGGCCTGTTCACAAAAACTCCAATTTTTCCGACAATAGTTTTCCATGAGCTTGGCATGCAAATTGATTATGTTTTCCATTTTGCCAATGTCCTGTAACTGTACCTGATCTTTGTCGATCACACAATAACTGTTTAACACTGGGCCTGTGGGGTCCAATTGGATTTTATCCAATTTTAATACTGTGTATTTTTGTGCCATTTCTGCGGCAGCTTCATCGCCAAATATTATATGCATGATTGTTCTCCTGTAAATATGTATCATGAAACTTGCCTTTGATTTAATTTCCGATTTGCATATAGAAACCTGGGACCAACCTTTTGATTGGACCGGTCAAGCCACTAGCATGATGTGCGTGGTAGCTGGTGATATATCTCGAGACCGTACCACGGTGATTGAAACTCTTCGTCACCTGGGCGAACGTTATCGAGCTGTTTTTTACATAGACGGCAACGATGAACATAGATTTAATTTAGACGACCTTGGGGAAAGTTATCGGTCATTGGCCGAAGAATTGGAAGACATACCCAATGTAACATACCTACAAGACAATGTTTGTATTGTGGATGGTGTGGCCTTTTTAGGAACCAATGCTTGGTGGACCTTTGACATGGATCCTTACATTGACTACGACCAAAGTCGAGAGTGGTTTCGAGATCGTTATCAAATTAACCAAACCGCTGTGGATGCTGTTGAATCCATGGCCCTCAATGACTTTGCATATCTTGCCAAATCTGTAGAACGACTGCAAACGCATCAAGACGTTAAGAAAATAGTCATAGTCACACACACTGTTCCTTGTGTGGATCTTATCAAACACGACAATGAACTGGCCAACACCTACAGATTAAATTCGTCTGGCAACAGTCATATCATGAAAGCAGTGGTCAATGACACAGAATCAAAGATACACACCTGGTGTTTTGGTCACTACCACGGTGATGTAGATTCCTGGTTAGGCGGAGTGCGTTATGTCAACAACTGCAGAGGTCGTGGAAATACACCTTGGTCAAAATCGGTGTATTATCCTAAACGAATTGAAATAAACTTTTAAACCTGATCAGGCTCAAGTTTGACTTGTAGTGGATAACCAGCGCCTCGAGCATCCACAGTGACTTCGATGCCTTTTTGTTCGGCTAACTCATAGGGCAATATTGCTACCACTGCTGACCCATCTTCATGGATGTCTACAGTGAGTTTTTCTGCTGTGGCAGGGTTATAATCAAAGTGTGCTACCAGGCTTTCGATTACAAATTCCATTGAAGTTTGATTGTCATTGAGATATATGACCTTGAACATGGGAGGTTCTTTGAGATCTTCTCTGGGTTGTATTATAGTTCTTGTTTGCGTAGCTGTATCGGACATCTTTTTCCCTTGCTATTGAGTGGAGAGCAACATGCCCTCCACTGTATTTACTACATTATATTATTTTGCGTAGGAGATTGCAATACGCTTTGGCTTCATTTCTTCGGGCACAATGCGTTGCAAACTCACTGTCAAAATACCATCTTTGATAGTGGCTTCACGAACTTCCACATAATCACTGAGTTGGAAAGTACGGATGAACTTACGGGCACTGATACCTCGATGTAGGTACTGTGTGTCGCTGTCATCTGTGTTCTTTTCTCCTGTGATCACAAGTTGTCCTTCGTGGAAGTTGAGTTCTACTTCACCTTCGGCAAACCCTGCTACAGCAATTTGGATTTCATAGGAATCCTCACCAGTTTTGATGATGTTGTAGGGAGGGTAGTTGTTACCACCATTGTTTGCACTGGCCATATCAATGTTGTGCATGAGACGATCAAAAAGACCATCAATGCCAATGGCTTGGCGATAAAAAGGTGTGAGATCTAGGGATGTAATTTTAGTCATAATTTTCTCCTTTGTTTAAGCAAGTTTGACTATGTAGACCCGACCATCGGCATCTACATGTATATTTATAACAGATTTTTCAAGAGTTGTCAATATCCTTCGTTGCCGATATTGACTATTTTGTAAGGAACACCTTCCCAGGTCATTGAGAAAAGAGTAAATTCTTTGTCTCGATTGAGACCCAAGCGGTGCTGATATTTTATGGTTTTTTGAGTGTACTGTATTTGATACTTTTCAGCCCACTGAGCGATTTGCTCTTTGACTGTGTCTAATTCGTGTCGAAATCTTACATCAAAAACAATGTACATTAAAACTGTTTGGGTGGAAGTTGCTGACTGCGTAGATGTTTTTGCCAGCGTTTTTTAGCCGCAGATGCCTTGAGCTTGCGCTGAGTGGTGGGCTTGATATACTGCTCACGTTCTTTGAGTTCGAACAGCAGACCAGATTCCTGTATTTTTTTCTTAAATTTCCGCAGGGCTTTTTCTACATTGCCATCACGGACTTCTACACGTTTTCCCAAACTATTCCTCCTTGTACACGGGTGTAGGATTATTTATTTGTTCTTTGTTAATAACTACGCGGTTTATGCCGCGGTCTCGATAGCGTTTGATGTTAAACATATGAGGCATTAGCACACGCTCTAGCTCGCTGTGCAAAGCACGAGCTCCTGTGCCAAACTCTGCTGATCGTTGTGCAATGGTTGTCAGCGCATCATCTTCAAAATCCAGTTCAACTTTGTCTACTGCAAATAAATGCTGATACTGTTTGATCAAACTATTCTTGGTATCTGTGAGTACATGTACAAGATCAGCTGTGGTCAGACCATCCAAGTTGACCCAGCTAGGGAATCGCCCTACAAATTCAGGTATCAGTCCAAACTTGACCAAGTCGTCGGGAACCACATGCTCAAGACTGACTTCTTTGGGCTGTGACACTGTGGCTCCAAAACCCATGCTGGTACCGTACATGCGTTTTTTAACTATTTGATCTAGGCCAACAAACGCACCACCCGCGATGAATAGAATATTGCGAGTGTCAATTTCAATCATGTCCCCGCCTGGATGTTTGCGACCACCTGCGGCTGGTATGCGACACACAGTGCCTTCTACCATTTTGAGCAAGGCCTGTTGAACACCTTCGCCCGATACGTCTCTGGTGATGGATGCTGATTCGCTTTTGCGAGCGATCTTGTCTATCTCATCTACAAATATGATACCACGGCGACACTTTTCTACATCACCGCCAGCGGCAGTGAGCAGTCGTTGTATGAGACTTTCTACATCATCGCCCACGTACCCAGCTTCAGTGATTGATGTAGCGTCAGCAATGGCAAACGGTACATCAAGATATCGTGCCACTGTCTTGGCCAACAGTGTTTTTCCCGACCCGGTAGGGCCAAGCATGAGAATGTTGGCTTTGTCTATTTCGATGTCTGAGGTACTGTGTTGTATTCTTTTGTAGTGATTGGCAATGGCCACACTGAGCACAGTCTTGGCTCGATCCTGCCCAATCACATATTGATCAAGATAGGATTTGAGTTCTTGAGGATCGATGTCTGTGGCATCTTTGGGACGTTCTTTGACATCGTCATCTAACAGACTCTGGCAAAGTTCCACACACTCATTGCATATGGCCACTTCGTTGCCAACAATTAACTTTTTTACTTCATCTTTGTGTTTGTTACAAAAACTGCAATTTTCATACTGAGATTGGTCACTCATTGTTTACCCGTTGAGTTTGTTGTCGGCACGTAATCGTTGTTCGATTTGATCACGTTCGCCGGGATTTAATAATTCAGGATCATATTCACCTGAGCTAATTTTGGCTATCAAATGATCAATGTAATTGTCATTGTAGGCAAAGCTATCCGTGGTGTTTTTATCTACTTCTATCCATTTAACTCCGTTCCACTTAAACAATTTGGTTGGCAAGTAATCTACACGTATGTAGGCATCGCCTTTGCCAGGATTTTCTGGAAACTTGGTGCCAAAATCAACATTGGTAAATTGTGCAATATCATCGGCTTGTGCTGTAAGTAAATCTTCCCAAGGCAAACGAGCTATTTTTCCTTCTTCAAGCAGTTGTTCTTGACGATGGATGGTATCGTGTGGGTTGAGTTCTTTCCAGGCACGACGAGCTTGTTTTTCAGGATCAGTGTCGTCTACTGTTTCTTCTGCTGGTAAAACAATTTCTTCCACATTATCTTTTTTTTCTAAGTGAGCTGTTAGGTCTTGTCCACCCCAGTGTTCTGGCGGAATACCCATAGTCGGAGCAGAGGGTTGTAGGTCATTGCTATTTCCTGCATCCAATCCATCCATATCCTTGGCATCAGGTTCAGCATTATCATCCAATTTGCCGGCATCGTCTGTCTCCTCTTGTTTTTTAGGAACTGCAGGTTTATCTCGTTCCCATTTGTGGCTTTCTGTGGCAGCCAACAACATCATTATAGCCAACGGATCAAACACTATGACCAGGAGTATGATGACCCAGCGTACTGCTTTTTCTAATAAGTTGGCATCGGGATTGTCATCATAGATCAAGGCCGCGATGTATTTGATCGGTCCTACTTCAGCTTCTACTTTACGCAACTCACTGGCAATTGGGGCACGTTCTTCATTGAGAGTGGCTATTTTCTTTTGTGCGGAGGCTATGTCATTTTGTAGCACTCCACGCTCACGTGCTTGGCTACGTCTCAATGCGGCGGCTTTGTCAGCACCCTTTTCATCATTGCTTCGTGCCATGGTTTGATCCACAGCATCATCCATCTGTCGCAGAGCTTTGCGAGCGGCTTCGATGTTGTCTTTTTCAGTTTTAATCTTTTCGTCAATGAGCTGTACTTTTGAGGCCACATCGCCGGTGGGCACTGCTTGATCTAAGTGCGCTTTTGATAAGAAGCCAAAGATTCCCATGCTGGTGATAAGCATGAGAAAGAATACAGCTGGCACAAGGTACAGTTTCATTGCTAGGCGGCAACGGCTCCAGTATTCGTGCAACCACACTGTGACCACTAGTTTGGCGGCCTCTAGGATAGATCCCATGATCACAATGGGGATCACGGCGGCGGCGAATATCGCGGCCAATCCGGCTATGGAGTAAAACGCGGCCACTGCGCTCAAGCACAATGCCACCGCGAGCATGAGATATGTCAAGAGCATAGATTTATTTACCGGTTCGATGCTTGTCCTCCCCTGCCACTTGCAGACTATATTTCACCGATACCCAGGTCGCAAACCGCAAATCCGGCACGTCAAACCACACCGTAACCAAGGGTGCGCCGCGACCATATCTCATGCCTTCAGAAAGTTTTCTTTTTATCCTACCTTGACTTTTCCAGTTTTTTCCAAACCAGCCACGGCATTCTCGCATGACAGCATACCACTGTTCTTGGGTAGTCAAAGTCACATAGATTCGATGTAAAGTTTTATTTTCCACGCTTTAGTATAGCGTAATTTTTGGAATATGTCAACTCCAAACTCGGTGTTTTTCTGCCACCCATTCGGCGCCATCGTATTCTTCGATTTGCCAAGCAACATCGGCTGGTATTTCTATAATTTTAAGTTCGGCAAATCGACTGCTGGATCGTTTTGATCCTAGCTCTCGTACCACCTGTACTAGAACAGGATCATCTCTGTCAATGGTTCGATCAGAAAATATTTGTTGATCACACAACGCATTGTGTTGTTGCCGTTCAGCCTGACTCATGGAGTGCCATTTTTCTGGGGCAATGTCATAATCCACTCGCTGATGTTTAGGCACCAACCAAACATAGTCTGTACCATACTGGCTTTTTTCAATCCAACACCGTTGACCTTTGAGTTTGAGATACAGTTTGATAGCCTGGGTGCTCAATCCAAACCCGCCATGGCATTTACTGATCACCACGTGTCGAACACCTTGCAACTCATTGAGAAACTGGCGTTGATCAACAGTTAAATCAGGATCTTGTAGTGCTTTCATAAATTACCCAATCGTTGGTTACATCATCCCAGTGTCGACTATCCACTATACGTAAATCCACAGTCCACCCAAACACATTGACAGTGAACCAGGGACCAGCATGATCTGTTTGTCGCCAGTTTAAATCTATTGCAAGCTCGAACCAGTTGAATCGATAATGACTAAACTGTAGTTCTACAAACTTATGTTCGGTCAACTGTTTTGCGCCAGCCCAGATATTTCTAAAGGGCTGAGCTGGCCAAGGATTTCTAAGTCGAATACCAAAATCAAGCATTGTTTTTGTCGCTCTTGGATTCATTATCCATGATCTGTTGCTTAAACAATTCCAATTGATCGATCATGTTTTGTACACCCTGTGGATTCATAGTAATCTCGCTGTAGCCCATTCTAAAGCTGACACGATTTTCGTCTGTGAGTCCGATGCTGTACATGGTCTGACCTGTGGTTTTCTTTTCTGACTCTTTGGATGCTGGGGCTTCGTCTTTTGTTTCCGAAGTTTTCATCATTCCTTCTGGTACATATTGGGGTACTTCTTTTTTGTTAAACCATTTCATAAACTTACGATCCCATTCTATGTCTAAATTAAGCCATCTGCCCAATGGCGGAAACAACAAAGGCCCTGCCATCACAAACAACCAAGGAAGTTGTATAGCCGCAGTGGGAATGTCTTTGTAATAAATTGAACAATACAATCCCACTGCAAGATAGATGGTACTGCCCCAAAAGAGCCAGTAGCCACCATGTCGTTCAAACAATTTCATTTGTCAGTTTTTACACAAACAAACTTCATTGCTTTGGTAGTGGCAGTGGCCATTTTTACAGCCTGCTCACCGGCGGTTTGACATGCTGGTTGATTCTGGAAACCACCGATAGAAGTCATTGCCATAGAATCAGCGTTGCTCAATGCACCAGCATGTACGAATATGATCAAGATCCAGTTCATATTACTGCTTGGGCAACATCAAGGCATTGAAATTGGCAGGCACAACAATGGTCTGTACCTTGCCGTTCTTGATACCTTCTGAGATATTAAGTGCGGCCTGGGCGTTCATGAATGCGATAGAACTTGCTGAGTTATTGGCCAGGGCGGCCATACGTTCAGCTTCTTTTTTAGCAGTCTGTACTTCAACCTCTTTCTGCTTGTATTCGTTTTTGGCACGGACCAGTGCGTTGGCAGATTCTACAACACTGTCAGCTGGCACTACGTTACGAATCAATACTTGGCTGATAGTAATAGTACCGTCCAACTTTTCTTCAGCAAGATTTTTGTTGATTTCTTCCTGGATCTGGCGTTCCATATTTTCACGATTGTCTGCCATGTCCAGAGCTTCGTACTTTCGGGCGGCTTTGTAGATGGCATTACGAGAGTTTTGTACGATGTAGTTGTACATCACATAAGTGTCGCCTTTGTGTTCGGCGTGGAACGATTTGTTCTTAGTGCTGTATAGCTCAGCTACCTGGCTGGGATTGATGTTGTAAACGACTACAGCATCAAGATCCTTCATGGTAGAGTTGTCTTTGGCCACAGGAGTCATATCATTTAGAGTGACATTGACGTCTTTGACTGGAAATGTCAGCACATCACCAATGATGGTTTGATTAAACGAGCCTGGCATAAGCTCACCCGGTTTGACTTGTTTGTCAAATCCAACTCGAACACCAACTTCACCGGTTTCAATTCGAGTACAGCCAGTGGCAAGAACTGCGGCGGCAATGAGAGACAGGGTTGCGATACGTTTCATGAGATTTCCTTTAGAACAGAACAACAATGATAGTTAGCAGACCAACTGCTAACAGAGCACACATTATACTATAGGCCAACAATTTTGTCAATGCCCATTTGTCTTTTCCGGTAAGATTACGGAATCCTGAGATACCAAAATAACAAATAGCAAAGGCTACAACAAAGGCCAAAATCAAGCGAATCATATTTTTTCTCCTGCTTCCCACCCACGGAATCGAACGAACCTAGGAAAGCGGAGACTGTAGGTACCGTCCTGATTTTGTGTTACCGCATCAGCTTGGATTTCAACCACTCGACCAACAAGGTCATTCCTGGCGTTCCAATACTCATCACGATTGCTATCAGACAAACCGCTACCAACATTAACACGGATATCACGTCCATTGTCAACTCCTTCGCAAATTAACGCACCCAAACGATCCTGGTTACGACCGGTGCCTTGTTCGAAACCAACAATATTCAAATCCACTGTGATAGTGGGTTTCCACTTCATCCAAAAACTGCTACGCTTACACTCATAAGGAGCACCCACGTCTTTGATCATAATGCCTTCATAGCCTTGTGCCACAGCATCTTCAGCAAAGCGCCGCATGATGTCATGTCCTTCACCGGTATCCAAATCCACATCCAAGCCTGGCATCACACGCACACAATCACTGGCATCTATCACAGCACGATGTTCTTCTAGCATTTGTGTACGCTTATATTGTTGGGCGTTCCAAAACCCACGTTCAAAGTCTGTGATAGGTATGATATCAAACACATAATAAGTCATGCCTTCGGTTTTGGCATCACTTTTACGCTGTGCCTGCTTCATAAGTTCTTGAAAACTTTCTCCCACAATCTCGCCATCCAATACAAACGGCCCTTTGGTAGTGAGACTCATTTTATTGCGGAATGATTCAATGGCTTCGGCCACCTGAGGAAAGTTGTCAAAAGGCTTGCCATTGCGGCTGTACAAGTTTACATGACTTTTAGTTACCACAGCCAACACACGCACACCATCCAGTTTACACTCAATGCGCTTTCGACCTTTGAGTTTGCTTTGATGATCGTTAGAGTCTGTGGCCAGCTGACAAGTAAACACAGGAATCTTCCATTCTGAGTTGCCTAGCACCTTGTTTAAAGTTTTTTCTGATATGCCACAGCGTAGATCTTTGATCAGTACCCGGCGGGCCAAACCGTTCCACTCGTCAGAGTCAAAACGACCGGCCAGCTCTTCTATTTTATCACGTGCCCGGTTGCCAGTGATGCTACGAGTTCGGAGAGCTTCTGTGAGTGCCCAAAACTCTACCCAGGGATTATCTTTCCCTGTGAGGTCCTTGGTCTCAGGAACTTTCTTTACACCATAGACGAAATAAGGATTGTAGGCCAGGTAACAGTTGTATAAAAAACATTGAGCACCTGCTGAGCCCAGACGAGCCGCCACTAGAGCCTTTTCGATCACTGCTTCTTTGTGTAGCCTAGAGTCGTTGCCTTCGAGATCTTCGATCCAATCTACTGCCACGTTGAGTCCATTATATTCTTCACTTTGCCAATTGCGAGCCTGAGTCATGCCTGTACCTTTGTATTTAGGCCGGAGTCGACCTTCATTTCGTACTGTGATAAAATGTGAGCGATAATACCTGTGTGGTCATCGCGACTATGTCGTTCTTGAATGAGTTGCAAGGTCTCTACATCTTCAGGTTGTAGAGTGATTATCAAACTCACACCCAACGGATCTAGTCGCATAGGTCCACCTGTACTTGAAAACCTGAAGAGTCACAAACCAGTCCCACTGGCATGGGCTCTTTGTTGACTTGAGCAAAATAACGCATATTGGCCAACTTTGACATGGCATCCCATACAGCGGTTCTTGCTTGAACTGTGGCCATGTTGTCTGTCATTTGCTGGATGGTCATATACATACCAATGTCGTACTCACTGCCACCATTGCGGAAAATAACACGGAATTTCTGTCCGTTGCGGAAACCGTCTATAATAGTCTTGCGGCGCATACCAGCTCCTTTTTTAACTGTATGCAACTATTATAAAGAAAGATTCATTTCGTGTCAACCGCCCATAAACACAGAGGTTAGTGTGTACTAACTTAGTATTAAGTACGAATTACCAAGGCGTTGGCCTCGTCTTTGTCGTATTGGTTAGGAGTTAGATCGCCAGGATATTCCAGTCCAGCAGTGCTGAGAGGCGCATCTGTTTGCAATCCAATAGCTGACAATTTGCTGGCATTACGACCTTCACGCATGGCCGCAATCACTGATTGTCCGCCAAGACTGCTGACATCTATCGTACGTTCTAGCCACATCGCTGGTCCGCCAAAATCAGTTTCTGTACCATAAGTGGCCAATGATTGTGCAAAGCTGATGGCAGTTTGATCGCTGGGGCGAATGTCTCCGACCACAAGGTCCATGCGTTGACGATTTAGATACTCTCTACCGTATTGATCTTGCCAAACACTGTCATTGGCATTGACTGTCTGAGCTTCAGGATTGTTTTCATAGATGTCAGCACTGGCCACTGCGGTGTAAGGTATTATGCCATTGAGCCATGCGTCTTCAAATGCCTCTTCCTCTGTGGCAAACGGCCCATATACACCAGCGGCTGCTGATCCTGGAGGTATAGTTGTGTACCAATCACCTGGCATCATTGGATCCTCGGCAGTGTAAGCACCTGCACAGAAGTTTTGAATCACTGTGTAAATTCCGTAGATGGGATTTGGCGAAGCCAGTGGGTCGTCAAAGGTAAATGCATCGAGAGCTCCTGCACTGTTTAATGAATCCAATAAGGGTGCGCTTTCTTTGATCGGAAATGCGCTGTTGTATCCTGCCGCAAAGCCTATGACATCCGACAATACCAAGGTGTCAAAGTTTCCTGTACCAAGTTTGATGTTGTAATCATTGCCATAGTAATCTTGCCAAAATTGTTTTACACCGTCAGTGACATATTGACTTTGATTTTCTAAGTCTGGCAAACCTCTGAGATTTTCTAAACTGGCAATGGTAGCACCCAGTGTGGCGGAGTTACTGCCTTGTATGCCTTTGATCTGACCAAAACTTCTAGCAACTGCGGCATTGGCCACTGCAAGATCATCAGGAATAATACCTTTGAGATTGTCGCCTAGCTGATCGAGTTCTGGATTTACACTGCCGGATTCATTTTCATAGATAGCTCTCCATCCGGGGCTGGCAGTGCGAATTGGAGTGGTGAGTGTGGTATAACTTGATGCAAACAGTTTTTGTGGATTTAATAAATCAGTGCCTTTGGTTATTGCTGATTGAGTGTTATTTAAGATGCCTTTGACCTGTGCTACTTCTGTGGTGTTAAGTGTTCCCAGAACATCATATATTTGTCTCTGTACTCCTGATGGAAGGTTGGCACCTTGTCGTGCCACAGTGTTTAGATCAACTCCCAAAGATCCCAAGGTAATACCTCTGCTTAAATCAAACACGCCCACTGAATTCTTACTGCCAGTGGCTACACCGTACACAGATGTAACTACATTGTAACCCAGCTGTTGTGCGTCTTTTTCGCTGAGAGTTATGTTTTTCATCTTGTCATACAATGGACCCAGTGTGCCGTTGTTTTCCATGTTGGCAACAAGTTGTCCAGGACTGCCTAGGTTTGATAAATTTTCCCAACTCACAGTGTCGCCTAATTTGGCTGTATCAGTTCCCAATCCTTTGAACCAGTTGCTTACACCATCGACTCCGGCAGTGATGGTGTTGTCAAGGCTTTGAAAAGTTTTGTCAAGGGTGCCACCTTTTTTAGATGCATTGATAAAGGAGTTTGCTAGATTAACATAGCTCGATGCGCCAGGAATTATCTGTCCAAGAACTCTAGGATCTCCTTGCATGACTCCAGCAACAAGTTGACCACTGCCACCCAGCGTGGTACCAACTGTGCTTAGACCCATGTCAAGAGCTGTTTGAAAAGTGTTAGTGGTCACAGTTTGCAGAAACTGTGCTGTCTGTGGTCCCCAGGTACCTTGAGTGGCGTTGAAAATTTCTTTTCCAGCGGCAGCTGGCGCAGTGGCAATTTGATTCCACGCATCCTTCATGCCAGCTGTGAATTCCAACACAGAATCTTTCATTGAAGACAATGTAGTCCCAAGAGATTGATACCAACTCTGGCCAACAGTTTCTGTAATGGCACCCACTGTTTCAGCAGTACACATCATGGTGGCATCACCAGCCACCGATACTAGGTCTCCAGTGGCGCCAGCAAGAGAACTAAAAGGTTCTGCACCAAACACTTCAGTGAGACCGCCGTTGGCAATAAATGATCCTGCCGCGGTCATTACTATGGAAGTTATAGCACCACTACACGCCATGAAACTTTATCCTGTGACCACGTCAAAACTGCCTAGAGCAATAGCTGTACAGGTACCCAACGGGTCCCCAACTCTGGCCGCAGGCTTGCCGTTGATTATAACAGACGTGCTGCCAAACACCACTGGTGCTACATGAGTAACACAAAATTTTCCAGCAGGGATCAAATGGGGTGTAGACAAGGATCCCAGGTAGGCCGCGGGCTTGCCGTTGACTATTACATCTAATGACCCAGTCGCTATCACATAAGGACTGCAATGTGGAATTCCTGGATCACCTACTCTTGCTTGTGCTGGCATGTTCTATCTCCATCAATCTGTTAAACTTGGATATCCAAGATTCTATTTCTTCATGTTGCTCGTCGGTGTGTGGTGGAGGAGGAATTTCTGGTAGAAACCCCAACAAATGATCAAATTCATCAGGTATATCTTCATACCGTTGAAATTCTAGTATTTCATTGTCCTTCTTGACCACAAACCTGTGAGCCATTGTACTAACCTGTTATAATTTGCTTGGCAGGCGGAGTAACGATTCCAGTAGTGGCTTCGATGTACTTGGCTCGCACATCTTCGCGAGTTTCTGCCGCCATGGCAATATTAACAGTATTTATATAGACATTTTTTTCGGGATTTGAGCTGAACAAGCTGGGCATCATTTGTAGCCCTTGAGGGCCCAACACCATGCTGATGGGTTGAGTTACTTCAAAAATACCGTCAGTATTTTTGAAGATTTTAGCGGTAATTTCCTCGCCGCTGACAAGTTTAAAAGTGTAAATTTCACCGGGTGTTAAATGATTCATAAGGTTCCTAGGTTATCAGTAAGGCCCATACGAGTACGAATCTCGTCTGTGCTCAGCTTACTTAAACCTTGGAACCCACCTTCAACAAATAATTTGCCTTGATGATAAATCTGCGGAACTGTGCGATGCCCTTGCTCCATGATAAACTCTCGAGCATTTTCATTCTCGTCTATTTTGATTTCTTCAAACGCGATATTTTTGTTAGTCAACAATGCCTTGGCTCGATCGCAAAATGGACAATGTTTTTTTGAATATACTGTAAGCATGTTAATATTTTCCTGAAGCAAGTACAATCTTGCAAATGTGTTCTAAGCGTTCTATGTGTTCATAGGCTCGCCAGGGAGTTGTGTCAATGGCCACAACACCGTGCCCTTTGATGCCCACTATGTCATAGGCAATGTTACCTTCATTGTCTAGCTGTAGGTTTTTGTGACACTGATCAGCCAGCTCTTGACTGATTGGCGGAACATCTCCAACATTGGGTGCCACTCGAGTGTAGCGATTAAGCTCTGGAAAGGCGTTACTGACAGTGCTTAAGTCTATTCCAGCATGCATGGCAGCGATACAGTAGGTAGGATGTACATGCACTACCACTCGTACTTCTCCGCGATGTTGTCCCATTTGTTTTTGTAAACCAAAGTGCAGAGGAAGTTCTCCGCTGGGTTTTAGATTGGAACTGATATCACTGTAAGGCAACTCTTTCCATCCCCACCGATCAGCTAATAGACCAGTACCTAGTTCGTTCCAAGAATTAGGTGGTTTGATCAGAATTTTTTTAAACTGATCTGGTTGCATGGTTTGTTTACGTACACCACTGGGAGTAATGTAAAAGTGATCACGGTCGTGATGACGTATAGAAATATTTCCATCACGACTGGTAATCCAGTTACGCTTGTATGCATCTACAAGGATATCGCAACAGGTTTCAAGCATTAGAATTGATCCGCTTCTGTTGAGTGCTCAAGTGCTGTTGTGCTGGTGGCACCTACCGCTGTGGCAATGGCATCAAAGTATGGAACACCTGCTTCACGCTGATGTTTGACTGTGGTAAAGCCACGCTCTTGTGCGGCAAATTCACGTTGTTGCATTTCACTGTAACCACGCATGCCTGTTTTCTGATAGGCTTCGGCCATTTCAAAGGTGGCCAAGTTGTTGCAATGAAAGCCAGCCAAGGTAATGAATTGGTACTTGTAACCCATGGCGCCAATCTTGGCTTGGAAAGTTTCGCACTCATCTTCAGTGAGATACTTGCGCCAGTTAAAACTGGGCGAACAGTTGTAAGCCAACATTTGATCTGGAAACTTGGCATGTATGGCATCGGCAAACTTTTGTGCTTGCTCTAAGTCCGGAGTTGATGTTTCAAACCATAGCAAGTCTGCGTATTCAGCATAAGCAAGACCACGAGCGATACACGCATCCAAGCCATTGTTAAAATGCCAGAATCCTTCTGGTGTACGGTTTTTGTAATAATTAACAAATGGTTGATCAATTGGGTCTATGTCTGATGTGATCAGTGTGGCAGATTCTGCATCTGTACGTGCCAGGATCACTGTGTCTACTCCTGATACATCAGCGGCCAGTCTTGCGGCATTTAGATTTCGTATGGCTTGTCGTGTGGGAATCAGCACTTTGCCTCCCAGGTGACCACACTTCTTTTCCGAACTCAATTGATCTTCAAAGTGTACAGCGGCCGCACCTGCTTCAATACAGCTCAAGGTTAATTCGTATGCGTTTAGCGCACCTCCAAAGCCTGCTTCACAGTCGGCGATGATAGGTAGATAATAATCTGTGTTGCCAACACCTTCCAAAGTTTGTATTTGATCTGCACGGCGAAGCGCATTGTTGATTTCTTTAACAACAGACGGAACTGAGTCAACTGGATATAGACTTTGGTCTGGATACACACGGCCTGCTGTGTTGGCAGCTGCCGCTACTTGCCATCCTGATAGATAAATTGCTTTGAGTCCAGCTTTGGCATGTTGTACTGCCTGCTGTCCATTGTATGCACCCAGTGTAGGAACAAATGGTTCTGTGGCCAACAATTCACGTAGTTTTGTAGCGCCACGTCGGGCCAATGTGTATTCTATTTTTAAACTGCCTTGTAACTTTTTTACATCCTCTTGTGTATAATTCCGTTTTTTCATCTATAAACTCATTCCTGTAAATGTATTTGAATCTACGTCTTGTTTGGTACCACCTATGACATAGCTGGTGATTTCTGTTTCTTGTGGTGCTACTTGTACATCGCCGCCGGCAATCCATTTCTGTGTCCACGGCAGTGGGTTGGATCCACCGCGATATTTATTGGGTAACCCCAAGGCAGTCATACGTTTGTGAGCAATCCACTCTACATAGTCGCAGAGTAACTGCTTGTTGAGACCAATCATGCTTCCGTCTTTGAACAAGTAGTCTGCCCAGGCTTCTTCCTGCGCCACAGCTGACTCAAACATAGTCACTACTTCAGATTCTGTTTCTTGTTTGATTTTAGCAAAATCAGGATCGTCCTGCGGCAGTATCTTTAGCAGGCTTTGACTGAACCCAAGATGCACATTCTCATCACGAGCAATCAATTTGATGATCTTGGCGTTGCCTTCCATTTTCTTTAGTTCAGCAAAAGCCCATGAACATGCAAATGAAACATAGAAACGTATGCCTTCCAACACGTTTACACTGTTAAGACACACCCACAATTTTTTCTTGAGCTCATAGGCAGAGATTTCAAATTTCTTACCGTTGCACTCATGTTGGCCTTCTCCCAACAATTGATACCATTGACTATATTGTATCAAGTCGTCATAGTATTTGGAAATGTCATTGCCACATTGGATGATGTCGTCCACATCCAGCATCTCATCAAATACCTTGCCAGGATCTGAATATACATTACGGATGATATGTGTGTATGAACGACTGTGAATGGTTTCTGAAAATGCCCAGGTTTCGATCCATGTTTCTAATTCTGGCAATGTAACAATAGGAAGGAACGCTAGATTAGGGCTACGACCTTGCACTGAATCCAACAGGATCTGACGCTTGAGATTGGCAGTGAAAATATGCTGTTCAAAAGGTGTAAGGTCTTTGAAGTCTTTGGCATCACGTAGCACATCTATTTCTTCTGGCCGCCAAAAAAATCCCAACTGCTTGTCTGTGAGTTTGTCAAACTGACGATACTTTAGTGTATCATATCTTTGCATGCCTAACCCGCCTTTGGGGTCAAGAAAGGCCAGGCTGGTGGTGTGGTCACGATTCTTCTGAAGATTAAGTACGCTCATTGTTTTTCTCTTTTATATTTTGCAACTGTCGCAGTCGGCATCGTCTGCGGATAAACTAGTGTCTACTGACTCAATAATTAGTTCTTTATTGTTCATACGATCAATATCGATTTCGCCCGACCCATCGTAGGTGTTAAAGTAGTAGAGCTGTTTGCCACCGTACTTGTAAAACATAATCACATGCTTGAGCATCTCACTCATTGGTATCTTCTCATCATCAAAGAACTGTGGGTTATATGAGGTATTTACGGATATGCCCTGGTCAATATACTTCTGGAGAATGGCCATGATTCTCAAATAACCTTCTGGGGTTTTCTGATCCCACAACAGTTCATACTTGTTTTTAAGTCTACGATATTCAGGAACTACTTGTCGGAGTACGCCATCCTTGCTTTGCTTGATTGAAACATAACTGCGTGGAGGTTCTACTCCGTTGGTAGAGTTTGAAATTTGCGCTGATGTTTCTGCAGGCATTAGCGCCATCAAGGTGGAATTGCGAATACCGTGCTGTTTTAACTGAGCACGTAGTCCAGCCCAGTCTACAGCATCAACGTGAGGTACTAGTTCATCAACTTCGTGTTTGTATGTGTCAACAGGAAGGATACCATCACCATATTTGGTTTCATTGCTCTTGGGGCAAGCACCAAACTCACGTGCTAGATCTGCCGACGCTTTGATCAAGTAATATGACCAGTGTTGCGCCCAACGATCAACCACGGGCAAGGCCGCCGGATCACTGTAACTCAAGTCGTTCTTGGCCAACCAGTAGGCAAAGTTAATGATACCAACACCCAACGGACGTCGTGCTTCAGTGGCCAACTGTGCGGCAATGATGGGATAGTTTTGATAACTCAACAACGCATCCAGACCACGCACAGACAACGTGCAGGCTTTCTCCATGTCTTCTGGATCACGGAACACACCCCAGTTGATTGCACTGAGTGTACAAAGAGCAATCTCACCTTTGTCATCATGCACATCAGTCAAAGGTTTGGTTGGCAGAGTAATCTCACAGCAGAGGTTGCTCATTTTAACAGGGGCCAAGTCAGGTTTGAAACTACCGTGAGTGTTGGCATGATCAACGTTTTGTAGATAAATGCGACCAGTGTCTTTGCGTTCTTGCATGAATGCAGTAAACAAATCTATGGCTTTGATTTTCTTCTTACGGAGTTTGGTATTTCGTTCGGCTGTTTCATACAGTTCACGGAAACGATCTACATCAGTGAAGAAAGCTTCATACATCTCGGGTACATCATGAGGCGAGAACAGGGTTATATCTCCGCCGGACAACAATCGCTCGTACATTACTTTGTTGAACTGGATACCGTAGTCCATGTGGCGAACACGATTGTCCTCGGTACCTTTGTTGTTTTTGAGAACTAGCAGGTCTTCAACTTCGTAATGCCAAATTGGATAATAAAGAGTGGCGGCTCCATTGCGTACACCGCCTTGGCTACACGAGCGGGTAGCCGCCTGAAACATTTTGTAAAAAGGAATAACACCTGTATGGTATGCATCACCATTGCGAATGGGTGATCCCAGAGCACGAATACGACCAGCGCCAATACCAATACCGGCTTTTTGACTTACGTACTTGACAATAGAACTTGAGGTGGCATTGATCGAGTCAAGGCTGTCATCGGTTTCAATCAATACACATGATGAAAACTGTCGCATAGGAGTACGGACACCGGCCATCACAGGAGTAGGCAATGAAACTTGATGTTGGCTGATGGCATCATAGTAATCACGCACCCACATCATGCGACTGTCTTTGGGATAGTTTTGAAACAAAGTGGCAGCAATTAGCGCATAGGCCATCTGTGGTGTTTCAAAGATTTCTTTGGTGACACGATTTTGCACAAGATACTTGCCACGGAACTGCTCCATGGCAGCATAGGTCAACTGTTCGTCACGATCGTGGCGGATAAATGAGTTAATGCGTTCCCATTCGTCTGTGTCATAGGCTTCCAGTAATTCTGCATCATAAAAGCCAGCGTCCACATTCTTTTTGACTAGATCAAGTATGTGCCATGGTTGGAATTGACCATACACCTGCTTGCGTAGATGATAACAAATCAATCGACCTGCTACATATTGATAGTTGGGTGTTTCTTCTGTGATAAGATCAGCCGCACTCTTGATCAATGTTTCTTGAATGTCTGCTGTCTTGATTCCATTGTAAAACTGTATGTGTGATTTTATTTCTACTTGACTTGCTGAGACCCCAGTTATTCCTTCTGTGGCCCAAAATACTACTTTGTGTAATTTTTCTAAATCCAGCGGCTCTTTGTTGCCGTCTCTTTTTGTAATTTGTATCTGTGTCATCGCTACCTCAGTTGATTTTCTTTGTTACCGCTTGTGAATCTACGCTTCTTTTTATTGTTACTTGTTTGGATGTGATATTTAACAATTCGCCAGGAGCCCAATTCAGTATATATTTTCCCTCATTGACCAGGACTAAATTGTCGTTAGAATCGCCATTGTTGGCTATTGCCACAGCGGTTATGTCATCTCGACCAATCATGTGTAAAGTATACACTATTCCCAGGGCTTTTGCAAGATTACAGAAGTGATTATCGGCTAAAAGATCCCAGGGATCTGGCCAAGTTTCGAGATCATCCCAATGCAGATAGTGATTGACAACAGGGACACGTTGCCACCAATCATTGATGGTCAACAATGCTGTTTCTAAATTATTGGTTTGGTTATCCTGCCGCAATTGATGCCACTGGGATAACCGGTCTTCATACCGGTCTGGCCACACAGTTATCCTAGATAGCTGATTGAGTACTTTAATGTGCCACCACTGGCGCCACTGCCCGATGGTAATGTATATTGTACCTCTACCTCACCGCCTACTTGAACTACATCAAGTGTGAGGTATGTAGGATTGTTTTCACTGTAATCATCTGTATAAGTCAATGTGCCTGAAGAATCATCTCCGTCAGCGGCAACAACTTGTAAGGTTCCATACCTGGTAGTTAAATTCAATGGGTCTCTAAACTTATATTGCATAGTAAAAGCCTCGGCCTGTTCTGGAAGCCAAGTTATGACTGTGATTGGAGTGTTGGTTAGATCCAAGTATACCTCTTTGCCAACATCCTGTCCATAAGTTCCAAACTTATAACGTTCACCTTTGTCAAGAGCAAATACTTTTTTATTGTTGATTTCAATGCGAGGTTCAACGAGATTAAACGTTTCATCTCTTTCAAACATGTCGCCAAACGATACGTTGTTGTCACCGTTGATGTTGATAATTGGAGTAGATGGAGTTTGATTTCCACCTTGGAAATCTGTGGCCACATCCAAGAAGATGTTGAAGCCAGACATGTTGTTTTGAACTGCTCCTATTATGATACCTTCGTGATAGATAGCATCGAACAAGTTGTGTAACAAGCGGAATCCACTAGGGCCACCGTTGACTGGAGTTCCTGCACCAATCAAGGCACCTTGCCATAGTGTATCAAATCGTGAGTTTTGTACAGTGATACCTTGTATTTGCTCATCGGCATCAAATGCATAACTTGATCCAGTAAAATGACAAGTGTCAAATGTCACTGTATTTGTAATTGTACTTACAGTGCTGGCGAAACGTACCGAGGCAATGTCAGCGGTGGTTATTCTGTTGAATGTAGACAACACTTCTATAGTGGCATTGTCGTTGCCTCCTGAGATAGTGATGACATCTCCCACTGCATAGCCTTGCCCAGGATTGTTTACAGTGACCAGGGTCACTGCACCGGCTGCCGTGATGTTTACTGTTAGGCCAAATCCTGATCCTGAGTTGCTTGTGGCCACATTGGTTGCATTGACATAACTGGTTCCACCTACTAACGATCCTGTGTCAAAAGAGCTCACACCTTGTGCATTGGCAATGTCGTTTTGATCAAACGGGCCATTGAAGCTGACGTCTTGAAAACTGATTTGTTCTGCGTCTTCAATCAAGAACAAGTCAATCTCTTCGTTACTCTGGAAACCCATGTTATAGATTTCAATGTTCTGTGGTGTAGCCGCACCATTGTTGCCAATGTTCACACCAGTCTGTTGTAAACTGTCTGCAGTCTGCGCCACATAAGTTGCCACTGTGGAATCATCTGCGGCAGTTAAAAAGATAACAGAACTATCACCACCTTCTCCGTAGAGTTTGCAGTAGGGCGGAATCTTGATACTATCTGTTACACGATATATGCCTGCTGGAAAAAACAAACTACGACGCACTTGCGGATTATTTTCTCTGCAGAACATTTGATACAGGGCACGGTTAATGGCTTCTGTGTCGTCTGTGTCACCGTCACCAGTGGCGCCAAAGTCTTTGACGCTGGCTGTTTCATCCAACACTGATTGCAGAGTTCTTTGTACAGGATCTCCAGCTGTGGGTCCTGTTTGTACAGTGTAGCCACCAGCTTCACCTTTGTAGGTATAGAGACCAGCAATGGCAAATATATCTGAATATTCTGTGAGGATTTCTGTATTGCCAATAGCAGGAGCACCTTCTTGTATGGTGCCATTGCCAATGAACAATCTGCGTTCGTCTATAACCCACCCAAACTCTGCACCCGCTAACTGCGGTAAGTTTTCGCTGAGTCCTTTACGCTGGGTGATACGTGATATCTGTACTATTGCCATTCTTGTCTCCGATCACATATTTAGCTGGTCAAGTAATAGAGCTCAAGACGCTTCCACCACTGTTGTTCCCAGTGATCAAAATCCGCTTCTTTTAGCACAAATTCTTGGTATTGTGGCGCTGTTGTGGGATTGCCCATGGCATCAACCTCGGGTTTTACACACATCAACACCACACCTTTGCGTATGTTTGTACCGTAGACTTCGTTGTGTGCTAGAGCATAGGCAGTGAGCTGTAAGAAATAATCTTCAATCCATTCTTCACGCTTGGGTTTGTTGGTTTGCTTGTAGTCTAGAATACTTTCGTTGTTTAAATGTATGCCTGCACCGTCGGTGGTGCCTGCATAGAGTTTGGGGAAATACAAAGGTATTTCTACGCCCCAGAATTCTGAAACATTTTTAAGACCATCCTCAATCACAGTTTCTGCCATGGCATGACTGGCCCACGAGTAGGGATTTGACCCACGTTCTTTGAGTTCACCTGTTTTGACATAGTGCTCCAAGTAAGTGTGCATTCTAGTACCGCGGTTGGCAGCTTCAGTGGTAATGGCCTGTGCTTGTGCATGACCCACACGATTGCGCCACTCATTTAAAGCACGTTTCTTTTCTTCAGGCTTGGTTTTTTCAAGTATGGTAGTTACACTGGGCAACTTTTTTCCATCGGGTGTCAAATACAAACGCTTACCATCTTCGCTGGTGCGACTAAGTGGTTTGTAATCAAATTTTGGGTTATACACGAAAACTTTCTCCGCATCCACAGCGGTCACGTTCGTTGGGGTTAATAAAATCAAAACCTTCATTGAGTCCATTGCGGACCCAATCCATGGTCATGCCTTCGAGATAGGGTTGATGTTTGGGATCGACATAGACTCGCACACCATTGACATCATAGTGAGCCACACAGTGTTGTTGCCCTTGTTCAACATCAACATATTCTAAAGTGTACGCAAGCCCTGAACATCCTGTTGTGCGTACACCAATTTTGATACCAAGACCCTGTCCACGGCGAGCTAGATTTTCTTTGACTTTGCAGGCCGCTAGTTCAGTTATTGATATCATGTTTTTTACGATAGTCTTCTATGGCCGCCTTGATAGCATCCTCAGCAAGAATGGAGCAATGTATTTTAACAGGAGGTAATGCTAGTTCTTCGGCAATTTGACTGTTTTTAATTGCTCCGGCTTCGTCGAGTGTTTTTCCTTTGACCCACTCTGTGACAAGGCTTGAGCTCGCAATCGCCGAGCCGCAGCCATACGTTTTAAATTTAGCGTCTGTAATAATACCTGTATCATTATCCACCTTTATTTGTAATTTCATTACATCACCGCATGCAGGTGCACCAACCATGCCTGTGCCCACTGAATCATCTATGTCCAGTTTGCCCACGTTGCGTGGATTTTCATAATGATCAATCACTTTGTCAGAATAAGCCATACCGATCTCCTATCGTTTATTATAATGGTTTTTGTTGACAGAGTCAACCGTTTTGGTATTTACTTGAGATCAATGGCACGCTTGGCCATTTGGTTCACAGTTTTACGAGCTTGATCCACGCTCATTTTATCGCCTCCCGGGGCTCCAGCAACAGTGGTGCCTTTCCAAATAATCTCATCGCCTTGCACGTTGTCGATTATGTTGTTCAAAGGTTGTTGGCTGGCCAGCAAACGAAAACGGTCTGCTGTCATATTGATACCGTTTTCACGTGCAATCTTAACAAACGCATCCACGCTCATTGGTTTGATTGCATCAGTGTCCTGTGCTCGTTTGAGTAAAAACTGGCCTATGGCGGCCAGTTTCATTGAGTCTGGATCCTGGAATTCACGGATCAACATATTATCTACGCTCGCGGCCCAGTGTCTTGGCTGGCGGAAGTTCTTCTGTGTCTAGATTTGCATCTAGGCTAAGGTCTACTTCTTCTTCACCAGTGTCAACATCGGGTACATCTGCTCCTGGAAGGGGAGCGGCTCCTGCGGCGCCAGCATCTTGTCCGGGCACCACTGGGGCTTGACCTGTGAGTACACCTTGTGCGGTTTCCAGTTGGGTTTTACTGCCCTGGAGGCCCTGGATAAGACCTTGTAGTGCGGCTGTGACATCGTTGTTGAATTGTTGTGCTTGATCCATACCAACATCATTGCGGATTGAATCTACCAATGCTGGCAAATCTTTGAACTGCATGGCTGACACTTGTTCAATCATTTTCTGTACTTGATCAACCATGTCTTGAGCGGCCAATACTACTTGAGCTTGTTGAATCTCGCTGGCTTCACGCAAACGACGTCCACTCTTTGCACGGCTTTCAGCTGTGGCTTGAGCAGATGCCTGTTTCAACATCTGTTGTAGTTTGTTGGCTTGTGCTGGGTCTTTCATGATGTTGGCAATGCCAAGTTCATGCTGTGCCAATGCGGCTTTGCTACCTGCATCCAATGCCTTGCCAGCCATGGTGCTTTGTATGGCTTTGGTAAGTTTTTGTGCTTGACCGCCTTGACCTGTGGCTGTGGCAACTTTGGCTACGCCACGTGCTAGATCGCCATTCATGGGTTTGTTCTGGGCGGCAGCGGCCTGTTGTGCAGGAGTCTGCTGTGCCATGGCCATGCCAGGTGCGGCGCCAGGCTGTGATTCTTTCATGCGAGCTTCAAGAGCTCGTTCCATTACTATCAACTTGAGATAGTTGGGATTTTGTTCGCTACGATGGAACTCAGGAGTGGAGCGATGCTCTTTGATCAAGCCACGCACTTTGCGAAGCATCATCTGTGCTTTTTGTGGGGTCATGGCATCAATGGCCAATGTCTGTCCAAAATGGCTCTCAAATACTTTGAGGCTTTGTTGTATTTTGGTTCTTGATTCCAATTCTTGCAGTTTCATCTTTGAATCCTTTTAGTTGCCAGTATTTAGCCAGATTTACACATTTATCCAACTGTTCTTGAGCG
>Ga0214921_10000472_pt1 | contig 74747 bp, 60 predicted proteins | sample LL1505_MetaG_FD_177992 | JGI IMG/M metagenome (GOLD analysis project Ga0214921, IMG submission 177992) | Freshwater microbial communities from Lake Lanier, Atlanta, Georgia, United States - LL-1505 | ecosystem: Environmental > Aquatic > Freshwater > Lake | place: USA: Georgia | collected... | reverse complement strand
CATAATTTGTTCCTTAAAACTAAATTGGAACATTTTTAACAATTCATACCTGTTATTAAATGTAATATGTATCTAAATTTAGTATCTAAACACTTAAAACCAAAAAACATTAAAATGAAAAAAACAACGATTGTAGGATTTGCAATGGCTGCTATTTTAGCAAGTTGCGCTCAACCAGAAGCGCCAACATCTCAAGCAGGTGCTTATTCTTTAGACAAAGTAATTTGGAATGACGGTACAAAAGACAATGAGTCATTGGCTACAGATGGCCATACCCAATTTAAAATCTACACTGCTGACTCTTATTTTTATATTGTAGAAGGCAAGGATAGTGCGATTTCATTTGGTGTTGGATCTTACACTCAGACAGATGCAAACAATATTGAAGAAGTAAACATATTCAATACAACCTCTTTAGACACTGCCGGTACAGCTAAATTAGCCATCACAAAGAACGAGAAAGGTTACAACCAGAAGATTTCTGAAATCATGGTTCGTGGCGCAAAATGGAGTGGCTCTGAAGATTATACTAAGTTAGAAGGCGCTGGCACATCTGATTTAGATGGCTTATGGCATCAAACAAAAAGTATCAATGTGACTGGGCAAGATTCAGTTGTAAATACTTATAATGAATATAAAGTATACCAAGCAGGTCATTTCATGTGGGCTGCAAGAGCTGTAACTGATACAACTACTAATTTGATGGCTAACCACATTGGTAAGGGTAGCTTTACTTTAAGTAATGGTACATTAACCGAAGATTTAACTTTTTCTAGCAATAGAACTTGGATTGGTAAATACAATATCCCTGTGACTTTCAATGGCCCAGATGAGTTCACACAAACAATCTCTGATACAGTTAATAATGTAACAAGTATCAAGACCTACAAGCGCGTGAGTAAATAAGGATTCAGTTTTAAGTTTGGTTCTATAAAAAAGGCCCGGGCAATTATGCCTGGGCCTTTTTTATAGTATTGTAATGGGTACTATTTCATTAAAGAAGCTAAATTGGATTGATCATATACAAGCCACTCTTCTATGATCTTACCGTCCTTGTTAAATGCATCTGCCTGAAAAGTAACAACATCAACAGACTTATCTCCCTTTGTAAAAGTAACAGTCACGTAGGTGTATACAAAATCACCTTGAGTACCATCTTTAAAATTAAAATGGCTACTCCACATAGCATAATCTGGCTTCACTTTAACCTTAATTCCAGCTGCAATAAAACTTTTCTGTAAACTAACGTTCTCGGCTAAGTTGGTTAATTTACCATTGTCATGAAACTTTGCAGAATCCGCATATTTAGTCACATAACTAGTTGTATCATAATTTATTATATCAGTAAATGTGGCTTTAATAGCATCCATATGTGCTGTGCTATCATAATTAAACCCAAATTGATGAGGATCAGTTGTCGTTGTTGTACTTTCTGACTTTTGTGTACATGCAACTACAGAAACAGCAAAAATTGCCAAGAATAGAAGTTTTTTCATAAGTTTCGTTTTTAATATTTGAATGGCTAAAGAACAAAATACTTGACTAACAGCATATTATGTCCATTGCAAGGATGTTCCATTTGGGGTTTTTGGAACAAATTTGCCTCATTTGAAAAATTTGAAGGTATTAATAAATTTAGTCCTAATTCGAATTAAAGCAATCTATTTTTACTTATCTTGAACTCCTATTCAACTAGTAATCATCCGTTTATGGCTATTTTATTTCCTTTATTTGGGATTTTTACTTCATTCATCCTTCTATACTATTTAAGTTCTTTAAATAGATCGAATATATTCTTAGCGCTATTTTTCTTGTGTTGTAACCTGGTGGTGATGGTGTATTACGGCCTTCATTTTACCAAAGATCTCTTTTGGGAAGGTGTCAGCTTTGTACATTGGCTACCCTTATCCTATTTACTAGGACCTTTATTGTTTTTTTATGTAAAGACGACACTATCAGACAATAACAAGCTTAAAAAATGGGATTGGGTGCATTTACTTCCTGCCGCATTTATTGTCATCAACTGCTTACCGTTTACGACCCTGCCTTTTGACCAAAAAGCACAAATTGCACACGAAATTGTTAATGTAACAGAGAACTACAACCTTGATTTCAATTTTGTGTCATTTGAATTTATCCTTTACTCTAGGTCTATTCATCTATTATGTTATGCTATTTTTTCTATTGTCTATTTTTATTTACATACTAAAAGGTTGCTCAAAGAATATAGCAGTCGCTCATCCAATCATTCAATTTTAAGTAGGTGGATTCTTTTATTATGTTTGATGCAAATTGTGATTGCAATCAATAGCATAGGACATATGAGTACCTTATATGGTGTACAATTTAATGTGTTTGGCGTTCCATCTACTGCAATTTTTACTGAAAAATATTATTTTGAAATTTGTGGCGGCGGATTTTTCTTACAAAACATTTTTTTATTCTTATTTCCCAAGATACTTTATGGTAATGTGTCTTACATCATTGAGGATGGGGAAAATAGTATCATTGATGACCTTAAATTAAATTTGCCTAAGAAGCAAAAAGAAGCTGCTACTATTCAGGATATAGAGCAGATCATTCAAAACTATTTATTAAACTCGCCCTTCATACAGAAAGATTTTTCGCTTTCTCAAATGTCTTTTGACTTAAAAATACCAGAAAGATTTTTATCAAATTACTTCAATAAAATACTCGTGATTTCATTTAGCGAGTGGAGAAAAAATTTGAGAATTGAATATGTATGTAGCTTAATTGAAGCGGGCGAATCAAAAAATTTAACCATCGAAGCAATTGCAACCAATGCGGGATTTGCGTCTAGATCCAAATTCATTGACGCTTTTAAAGAGCGAAAGGGAGTGACTCCTTCTGCTTTTATAAAATCGATGAGCTCCAGAGAAGCTTAAGAGGCATGATGCCTAATTATTGGCATTTTTGTTAATTTCATACTTATATATACATATCATGCGACATAAAATTTTTATCTTAAATATAGTTATACTCATCCTGCTTCAAAGCCAAATTAACGGGCAATCTAATAGTGGCTTTAAAGTGATTCCATTAGGTGTGAAGGGTGGATTAGACGAATCAAATCTTTCCGCATACCTAGTGGCAACAAACGGCAGCGACCAATATATTTGTTTAGATGCAGGCACCATCTATAAAGGACTTGAATTGGCTGCAGCCAATAAGTTATTTAATTCCGTAAATCCAAGTAGTATTCAACAAAAACAGATCAAGGGGTATTTTATTTCTCATGCGCATTTAGACCACACAGCTGGTTTGATCATGAATTCCCCCAATGACAATGCAAAAAATTTATATGGTCTTGCTTCTGTCTTAGACGTGTTTAAGAAAAATTATTTTACTTGGTCTGCTTGGGCCAATTTTGGCAATGAAGGAGAGGGGCCAATCTTAAATAAATATAAATATCAGACCTTAGTCCCTAAAAAAGAAATTGCTATTGACAATACAGACTTATTTGTTACCCCTTTTGTATTGAGCCATGTTCAACCATATGAGAGCACTGCCTTTTTAGTGCGTCATCAAAATAGCTACCTTTTATACCTTGGCGATACGGGCGCGGACAAAGTAGAACAAAGTGAACAGCTAGCTGCATTATGGAAGGCCATTGCACCCTTGGTAATGAACAAGCAGCTTAAAGGCATCTTCATAGAAGTATCTTTTGACAATAGTATTCCTGAAAAAGCTTTGTTTGGACACCTTACACCGAAACTGTTGATGGAAGAAATGGGTAAACTAAATCAATTAACAAACGGTAATCTTAAGAATACACCATTGTTTGTGACACATATCAAACCTTGTGATGGTTGCGAAATAAAAATCAAATCCGAAATTAAAAAGGAAAATCAAATAGGCTTAAACATTTTCTATCCATCACAGGCAAGCCTGATTGAACTGAAGTAAAAATTCAATACCTTTAATTTCTTAAATTAAAAACTATGTCAACAAAAATCACAGTCAATAACAACGGATCATTGAAAATAGAAGGTGAATTCACCATTGTAGACAGAGAAGGTAACGCCTATGATTTAGGTGGAAGAAACGTATTAGGTTTATGTAGATGTGGATTAAGTAAGAACAAGCCTTTTTGCGATGGTGCCCACAATGGACAGTTCGAACACCAAGCGACTGCATTTGCTTTGCCTCCAAAAAAAGTATAATCTAGGCGCCAAGTTTTAATACAGCAACTACTTTTTCCATTTCAGTAACTGTGCCAATGCTTATTCTTAACCAAGTACTATTTTGTTCAAAGGACCTTGCACCAGTAATTTGATTTGCTAATAATAATGCTGGTATATCTTTTTTATACGTCGCCGTATCAAAATAAACAAAACTTGTAAATGACTTAATATGCTTTATGCCAAGTGCATCAAAGCCTTGGTACAAGATCTCTTTTGCTTTGATATTTTCTTGCTTACAATAAGTTACAAATGCCTTGTCTTTGATGGCTGCCAATGCACCTTGCATGGATACTGCCGATGGACCAGCGTTGGCCCATGCCTGAAATTCATTCAGTTGTTTAATTGTGTTCGGGTGCGCTAATACATACCCAACTCTTGCACCCGCCATGCCAAATGTTTTAGAAAAGGTTTTAGCAATCACTAAATTTGGATAAGCATCTATCATTTTCGACATTGATGGGGTATCATAATAATCTGTATAGGCTTCATCTAGTAAAACAATGGTGGTGCTAGCTACTTTTTTAATAAAGTTTTCTAATTCACTTGTTGGACTTACTGTACCCGTTGGATTATTTGGATTACATAAATAAACCATCTTTGTTTCTTGATCCATCGCGTTCATTATGCCGTTTAGATCATTGTGTTTAGTAGAAGTCAAAGGCACTAATTTTGTTGGCAAGCCCATGCGTCTTGCCGCAGGCATCCATAATTTAAATGTTGGTTCTGATGCCACCACATTCCCCTTTTTATATGCTGCCCATAATGAAACAATACCTAATAGCTCAGAAGACCCAGCGCCTAGAGCAATATGGTCTTTTGTATGACCAGTCATATTTGCAATTGCTGTTTTTAATTCCGCATTCATATCCCATTGGTAGCGATTAGAAATGCCAACTGCATCTATCATTGCTTGTTTCGCCAAAGTAGAAGGTCCATGAGGATTTTCATTTGATCCCAATCTAATCATACTATTTAGCATATTCGATTTATTCAAAGTAGATGAATCAAATGTTGTATTGGATGCATTTGCAAAAAGTTCTCTAGAAAAAGAAAATGCAGCGATTGCAAAAGCAGATTGTTTTAAGAGTTGTCTACGTTCCATACATGAGGTTTTGTGGTAGCTTAAAGTTAAGTTTTTTTTAATAAATGAATTCAGAAATAGACTCAATTTATTCTTAGCTTTACGCATCTAAATACAAAAAATGATTTATAAAATCCTCACTGTAGCTGGTCTTGCCACTTTTGAAATTTACGCCGCTATCCCTGCTGGATTTGCATTTGGACTATCCCCAATTGTGATCTTTTTAGCGAGTTTGATTGGTGGATTATTAGGCGTTTTTGTTGCTGCTTACCTAGGCGATAAAATAAAATCCTTGGTCAATCAATTTAGAAAAAATAAAGTCGAAAAAATAAAAAAAGAGCCAGGATTTGTACTCAAAATTTGGGAAAAATATGGCGTCATAGGTCTTGGCTTATTAGGCAGCATGTCAGTAGGAGCGCCCATTAGCATTGGCATTGGAGTTGGCTTTAACGTGCCCACTAATAAAATGGTATTTTGGTGTAGCTTGGGCGTACTCATTCGATGTGCCCTCTTTACAACCTTAGGACATTATAGTATGCAACTTTTATAAATTACTTACCAGAACTTTATATAAAGCGCAATCACCACCCCTAAAACAAGCATCGCCATGGCTAAATGCGCGTTGGATAATTTAAATTGTCCTTGGTCTTCGGTGATATCATTTTCATGTTTTTGTCCTTGCACATCCAATAAGCTTACTAATATAATTGCCAAAGTAGTGAAACAAAATACCCAGCCCATTTGAATTAAGTAAGGAATTTCAAAACTACCCGATGCAGTTGGATAGGCTGTATACAATAAAGTATCGTTCCCCATCCAACCAGGCAGGAATTTATCAAACACAATAGAGAGCACTACCCCTAAAAAGATACCAGTGATTGCCGCTTTCGAAGTTGCTTTTTTCCAAAAAAACCCTAACAAGAAAACTGGGAAGATCGCAGGGGAAATATAACCCGTATATTTTTGGATAAATTCAAATCCACCTTTACCACCAATACCTAAAGTGTCTTTCCAGTTAATGATAATTGCAATCAATAATGAAAGCACAATGATCACCCTACCTGTTGTGACAATTTTTTTATCAGAAGCATCTTTATTAATATACTTTTTATAAATGTCTAATGAATAAATGGTTGAAATGCTATTTGCTTTACCGGCCAATGATGCTACTATCGCTGCTGTCAAAGCCGCCATAGACAAACCTTTTAAGCCCACTGGTAAAAATCCTACCACTGCCGAATAGGCGTTATCTTGATTTAAAACGCCATTTGTCATCATCTGTGTTTGCAATCCTCCATTTTGATATAAGATATAAGCAGCAATACCTGGAACTACCACTAGTATTGGCATCATTAATTTTAAAAAAGCAGCAAATAATATACCCGTTCTTGCTGTTTTTAAATCTGCTCCCAATGCTCTTTGAGTGATATACTGATTACATCCCCAATAATTTAAATGTGCTACCCAGATACCTGCAACCATCATCGCCATACCTGGCAAACTTGAATAGTCTTCGATTTCTTTTTGTGTTGCACTAGGACCTGGTTTTTCAAATATCATTTTAAAATGATCTGGTGCAGCTTGCATCAAATGTTGAAAGCCTGCAACCATATTCTTGCCCATGCCAAATTGTTCGCTGACAACGGTTAATGCAATATAGGATGTGATTAAACCACCTACTGTTAAAACCAATACCTGAAACACATCCGTATAACCAATCACTTTCATCCCACCCAATGTAATGAACAATGCAAAGACAGCTAGCCCAATCATGATCAAATGAAAATGCGTGCCTCCTGATAAATTATTGATTGCGATGGCACCTAAATATAAGATAGATGTAAGGTTAACAAAGATGTATAAGAATAACCAAAAAATGGCCATGATCATAGCTACGGTTTCATTGTACCTCGTTTTTAAAAACTGAGGCATCGTATAAATCTTATTTTTTAAATAGACAGGCATAAAAAATATCGCCACCACCACTAAGGAAACTGCTGCCAACCATTCATAAACAGAAATAGCAAGTCCTAGTCTAAATCCGTTTCCACTCATGCCTATAAATTGCTCTGCAGAAATATTAGATGCAATTAAACTTGCACCAATAGCCCACCATGTTAATTGACCTTCTGCTAAAAAAAAGTCTTTGGTATTCGTGTTATTGGTATTCTTTTTTCGATAGATCCAAATGCCATAAGAGGAGATCAATATAAAATACAATATAAAAACAATGTAGTCATAGGTTTGCAGTCCTTGATTCATAATGCAGGGTTTAGTGATCTAAATTAAGGTTTATCTATTATATTTAAGGATAATTTAGCGGATATGAACCCAAATTTTAAGCAGTTTAGTGCCTTAATTAGCAACCCAATTTCCTTTAGATTTTTTTTATTTCAAAAATTGCCTGCTGCTTTTTTTGCTGGACTGAGGATTGCGCATTTTGATGCAAATATTTGCACTGTAAAAATTAAGTATTCATGGTTCAGCAAAAATCCATTCAAGTCTGTTTATTTCGCAGTAGAAGCAATGGCTGCAGAAATGTGTTCGGGCATGTTGGCATTTGGACAGGTCTACAAACGCAATCCAAAAATTAGTATGCTAGTGGTGAAGATGGAAGTGAATTTTATAAAAAAAGCAACTGGGACGATATTATTTACATGTGAAGATGGGGAGATGATTCGATCAGCTATCAATGAATCTATAGCAACTGGAGAAGGCAAAACGATTGTTACTGTCTCTAAAGGAAAAAACTCCGCAGACGAAACCGTTGCGGAGTTTTTGATCACTTGGAGTTTTAAAGCTAAAACGTCTTAGAACCATTTGGCTGATACGCATATCTAAATGTGTAATAACGTTGCTTGAATAATTTGTCATTCACCGATGCGGAAGCTGGTAAAGTCACGCCACCTTTATAATAGCTTATAATTTCAATTTTGGCAAACTTTCCAGTTGCAGTTCTGATTACTAATACTCGACCTGCAATTGGACTTACAAGTGTAGTTAATCCATCATAAGTGTACCAAGCTTTTCCGCTTCCTAATGGAATTGCGAATGAGGCAGCATTTGAATTATCAGTAGAAAAATTTGAATCTGCAGGTATCGTTTTTAGTGCATCAAATAAGCCTACATAAACAAATGCGCCACCAATACCAGGACCACTGGTGCCTCCATTGATTAAAATTTTTGTTGATGAAAAAGCAATATCCCATTTGGTAGATGCGGCATCTGTAGAAGCAACCACTTTATTGTCTACAAGACTATAATAAGTTGTGGTACCTGCACTTTGCGGTCTACCATCTAGGCCTAAACCAGTTACAGTATCAGCAGCAAGATCTTTCACTGTGATGGCGCTTACCGGAATAACAATAGTCTCTTCGTCTTTAGTACAAGCAACTAAAGCAATACTCAATCCTAACCCCATCGCGATTTTAGTCATCATTTTTTTCATGGTTTATTTGATTTTATTTTTATTTATTTTTTGTAATTCATATTTAATACTTGTGTAAAATGTTCTTCCTGGTAAATTAGGCAGGTTAGCAGCATCGATATAATTAGAAATATTATCTATGCCTCCCTGTATAATCACTCCATTTTTGAATGATTTGCCAGCAGCACTGTTGATTGCAACATAGCCACTAGCAAATACATCACCATTATCAAAAACTTCATTGCCGTTATTATTATTAACAGCCCACCTGCTTCTGTAAATGGCTCTTACATTCAAGTAATAACCCTTGGGGGAATTATAATTTATCTTTACTTGTAGTTTATGCGTACTTGTATTAGGTAAGCCTACATACTCGTTTAACTTCATTAATCTGCTATAACCTTGGCTATTTTTTGTGTAGACTGTGCCAGATCTAATTGCTGCAATCTGGTCTTTGTCTCCTGTACGCAAATACTGATAGCCACCATTCATCGACCAATTTGCATTGAACTTATGCTGTCCCTCTACCTCGAACCCTGTAGTAAAAGCACGACCTATATTTAAATAACTAAATATTTGCGCTCCCGAGATATAAGTACCTACTTGTTGTGATTCAATTAAATTTTTGATATCATTTCTAAATAACTGAAGGGACAATGCCGAACTTGGGTTGATCTTCCAGTCCCATGTAAAGTGCATGCCATTTGAATATTCAGGTTTAAGAGCTTTCAATAAATTATAATTGGGAAATAAATTTCCTATTTGTCCAAGTGCATCTAATCTAGCAATTACTTGTTGAGCTTGTGCAGAACCAAATACACTATAACTGCCAGCAGCTGCATTCGTAAAGTCTAAAAATAATTGTCTAAAATCTGGCGCCTTAAATCCCTGACCAATACTTAATCTAAATTGGTGCTGTGGATTCAATTTATATAACATAGACAGCTTGGGACTATAAGCAGAAGCGAACTGCGTATTTTTATCAAAGCGTACACCTCCAATCAAAGTAAATTTTTCAGATGCCTTCCATTCCCATTGCGTAAATGCATACTGGATATCGTTTTGTTTTCTTAGTTTTTCACTATCATAACGACTACTTTTTACCCCTTCCCAAACAGCACCTATACCAAAAACTGCTTGTATCTTTTTGTTAAGGTCCAAGTCGGTCTGATTTTCAATGCGCTTGAAATTGTGATTTAACACATCTCTATAAGGCAGTCCATTGATGGTTAGTAAATTTTGCAAAGCATCATACGTGGTTGTATACGTTCTTAAACTCGTTTTTAAATTTTTAGAAAAACGATGGTTCAAACTAGCTGATGCATTTAGGTCTTTAATATTTTCTTTCCCAATAGAATAAATAGTGACCCCATTATTGGATACCGCAATTTCATTTTGTATTTGCTCATTTGTAAAACGTGTGTTCAATACAAAATTTGTTTTGCTAGATAGTTCCCATTTAATTTGTTGCGTCGTTGAATATCTTTCAATCGGTGTCCTAACTCGACTATTGCTATTAGGACGTATACTGTATCCATCTGTATGATAGCTATTGATAAAACCTTGGTATTGAAAGTTTTTAGTTTGCAGCTTCGTTTCAAGATTGGCATCTACTGTGTTGTATGTGCCATACCTGAGTCCTACTGTCATCGGCGATCCCATGCTTGCATCTGTAATAATATTGATCACCCCAGCCATGGCTTCGCTTCCATAAAGACTAGAGGAGGGTCCTTTTACAATTTCAATTTTTTTAATATTCCCTAATGCAATTCTATTTAAATCCAATACCCCAGCTGTCCGCCCAACCAAGGGTTCTCCATTGATTAAAATGATGGTATAGTCAGGGTTTAATCCTTGTAATTGTATGCCTGCTCCAAAACCACTGGTTAAGTTGATACCGGTTTGTTCTTTTAAGATATCCGTCAAACGCAATGAACCATTTTGTTGAATCGTTTTTGCGTTGATGATGGTCACCGGTACGGTAAGATTGCTTAATTTTCGCTCTGTTCTTGTTGCAGTCACCACCACACTGTCGCCATTCGCATCTAATGTGTCTTTTACAAAACGGGATTGCGCGGATAGCTGCGCAGTTTGTAAAAGCCCAAAAAATAGGATAAGACAATTTATTTTTTTCATTCAGGACGCAAAGGTCAAACTTCCTTCTCAGTCCTATCTGGGCTATCGCGAATAATTGTAAATGATAGGGCGTATTTTGACATTCATATGACATAATGAAAGCAGGTTACTACTTGCAATAAAATTTGATGATTTGTACAATACTATAATTGGAGAAACTTTAAACAAAAAAGGATGAAGCTTTTTCAGCTTTATCCTTTTAACGCTTCAACTATATCTTATTTTTTTCAATAAGTTTTTGGGCCGTCTTCACTTCGGTAGGAACAATAAAGTATTCGTAAAATCTTTTATCATCTTCTTTTCGAACGCTAGCTATTAAATTCTTTTCGCCCTGCGTAATGAATATATATTTATCATTGATGGCATTGATGACATCGCTCCTTACCTTTTTCTGTAAACCTAGGTTTTTATCCTTAATACCCAATACACGGTTGATTTCAGCAATTTCTACATTTTGTTTAGTACTGTTTGCATTGATCAATAGTTGAATCAGGCTTATTTCGGTTTCAGTAAACGCCTGGTTCATTGTTTTGGTTTTTAATACTTTTAATTGGGCATTTTCTATTTTCTTTTTTATACTTTGTTTAAATAATAGTATAGATAATACAATTAAAATAATCACAAAAAAGATAGCAAGGGCGATCATCCAATTTGTATAATCCTGCTCCCAAATTGGAAAATCTAATAATTGTAAATCGTTTGAATGAATCTCCCATGTTACAAAATTTTGAAGCCCTGATAAATATTTATAGTACTTCCCTTTATAAAAAAATATGGTTACGTCATTTGTATTGCGGATAAAAAATTGGTTCAGATCCGATTTTTTTGACTTGTATATTTTATTATGAAGATAATCAAACAAATATGCTTCATCATTGATCATAAAAATTCGACCATCATCATGTGGAATATTGCCATAATTACTATTTTCATTAATTAACTTAATTAATTCATTTGAGAGCTTTCCAATTTTAACCCAATCAAAAGTGTTAATATCTAAATAGTAGCTTGAATATTTAAATCCAGCCTCATCATGCGTTGGATCTTTTAACCCCCTGTTATCCTTTTTTTGAAAAGGCACATATAATCTTCCTTCTTTAGGCGAAAACCAATCATAGTCATCTGCAGAAAAAACTTCAATATTGGTAGGTTGGATATCCCATTCCTTATCTATTTTATTATATTTTCTTACATGTGCGAATTTATTCCAAAATCCATATCCACCATAATTGTAGATTTCGTCCTTAAAAATGAAATTGGTACAACTAATATTGTAGTTGATATTAACCGTATTGTCTATTTTTCTAAATACAACACTATCCCCTTGGGGTTCCGACATCTCAAAAATAAAACCGGTCTGAGCTAAGAAAAGGTATATTTTACCATGATGCTTTATCAATTCCTGTTTATTGGGCCCAAAAGTGGTACTAGCAAGTGGTAAGATATCTGAACTTTTACCAATACCTATATTGCCATTAAAATCGACTAAACTCTTAATTTTTTGTAAAAATGGGCTATAAAAAACAGTATAAGACCTTTCACAAGGTACAAATTGTGCGGAAGTTGAATTGATTTTTAGTAAAAATGCTAATAAAGCAACTAATTTTAAATTTTTATAAAACATTGTAAATCAAGTGTTTAATAGGAAATTAACTTATCGTATACAACAATATTCTATATAAAAATAAGAAATAACCTATTACCTCACCCAATTATTTACCTAATCGTTTAAATTTTATTTCTATTTTCTGATTTTCACATCAGCTTTTGGGGGAAAGCTATGGATTTTACAGGGGAGCCGGGAAACCAGCTCCCCTTTTTCATTTTTGCCAACCATTGCACCAATATTCGATATTTAGACCTCTACTACCTACCATGAATGCACCCCCCCTTTGTTAACAATTTCGTAATATAGGCATACCCCTGAATAGCGGAATTTGAAGGAAATTTACAAACTCACTCATTATCAAATTTTATTTTATGGATTTTAACTCAATCATGAAGATTTTCTTGCCTAAAGACAGGGTTTTCTTTCAACTTTTTGAAGAAGTAGCTGAACACGTAAACGAAATGGGTGTTAAGCTTAAAGAAATGGTCAACGAGCCAGATGTAGATGTAAGGGCTAATATTTTAGCTCAAATTGAAAATTTAGAACATAAAAACGATGATCTCACCCATAGTATTTTTACAGAATTAGGTAGAAATTTCATCACGCCATTTGATAGAGAGGACATTCACTACTTAGCTACCTCATTAGATGATATTGCCGATTATATTTATGCATCTGCTAAGAAGATTAATTTTTATAAGGTAAACCCAAACGATACAGGTATTCATAAACTAGCTGAATTGGTTTTGCAAGGAACACAGGAAACCAAGAAAATGGTATTGGGTTTGCGCAATATGAAGAACATCAAAGAGATGACAGATGCGATGATCAAAATTAATAGTATTGAAAACCAAGCAGACGATGTTTTTGATATGAGTATTGAAAAATTATTTGAACAAGAGAATGATTTTAAAGAAGTCATTAAAAAGAGAGAGATCTACCAGGTACTTGAAATTGCGACGGATAAAATCGAAGATGTTGGTAATGTAGTTGAGTCTATTATTATCAAGTACGCTTAATTTAATTTACAATGACATTACTAATTATCATTATAGCGCTTGCGCTCATATTTGACTATATCAATGGTTTTCATGATGCTGCCAATTCCATTGCTACAGTAGTATCCACTAAGGTTTTGACTCCATTTCAAGCAGTACTTTGGGCAGCTTTATTCAATACAGTAGCATTCTGGATTTTTAAAGACCATGCAGTTGCAAACTCAATTAGTAAAACGGTATATAAAGAGTTCATTACCTTGCCTGTGATTTTTTCTGGACTATTGGCAGCTATTTTTTGGAACTTACTAACTTGGTGGTATGGTATTCCTTCTTCTTCTTCTCATACTTTAATTGGTGGATTTGCAGGAGCAGCCATAGCACATGCACTTTCAGAGAAAGGGATTCACTTTTCTTGGGCAAAAATTGTTGACGCAGATACCATTATTAAAACCATCTTGTTTATCTTTTTGGCACCACTTATTGGTATTGTAACTTCTATGTATATCACTGTTGTAACCATTATGCGCAATATTTGGATCCGTATCGGAATCATTGTATTAACTACCTTGTTGACAACTTTTTTGTTTGACTATTTTGAGAATAGTAAAATGAACGAGAACGTACAAAAGTTTTATGGTATTGATAAATACAAAAAAGAAGTTGCTACACTAAAGTCTGAATTGGCTGTAAATAAAGCAGATACTATTTTATTAAAAAAATTAATACTAACAGAAGAAAAGTTGACAAAAGCAACTGCTAGTTTTAATTTAGTCCACCCTTTGATTGAAAATTTTGACAATACCAGTGCAAACTATATTGCAAAAGTTGCAAAAGACAGTGGATGGTTAGATCAAATTGCGGTAAGTAAGCTAAAGGATGCAGCAAGAAACGCAAACGATTTTTTAGTATTGGAAGCTATTGCGCCTGAAAATGACGCAGCAAAGAAAGAGTTTGACAGAGCAAAAGTTATTACAGAAGAGTACAAAACTCCAGTAAAACAACTTTTAGCTGGTAGTATTTCAGTTGACTCTACTATGACACTGCTCAATAAGATTTATCCAATTCAACCTAAAAATATAGATAAAGTAAAAGCAAAATTAACCAATTTTAATATTGAGAAGAATTTTGCTGAGGAGATTGATAAAGCGGATAATACAATGATTGTAAATGGGATCTATGTTACGGCACTTATTTTTATTTTGATTTACTTATATGTTGAAAAAATTAAAACACCTACTGCATTAACAATTGGTAATATGTTTAAGAAATTGCAGTTATTTAGTTCTGCTGCATTTAGTATTGGACACGGTGGTAACGATGCTCAAAAAGTGATGGGTATCATTGGCGCTGCTTTAATTGCAAGCGGCAGTATTCAAGATTTTGCATCTTTACCTAATTGGGTGCCTGTGGCATGTTACTTAGCCATTGGATTGGGCACCATGAGTGGTGGATGGAAAATTGTTAAAACGATGGGGTCTAAAATCACCAAAGTGACCCCGCTTGAGGGTGTGGCTGCTGAAACAGCTGGTGCATTTACTTTATTTTTTACAGGTCAAATGGGTATACCAGTTTCTACTACACATACAATCACTGGTTCTATTATCGGTGTTGGTGCAACTAAAAGATTAAGTGCAGTGAGATGGGGTGTAACCACCAATTTACTGTGGGCTTGGATATTAACTATACCAGTGAGTGCTGTACTTGCTGCCATCACTTATTTTATTGTAAAATTCTTTTTGGGATAATTTAAAAACCCAATGAAATAACAGCGGTATAATAATAGTGTGACAAAAAAAGACGCTACCGAGGTAGCGTCTTTTTTTATTGGATTAAAAGAATTGTTTTTTGACGGCCATCTAGATAATCAAAACTTGTCCCATTATAACAGCCATTTTGTTCTAATGCAATTCTTACAGGTTTATTCCATCCCGAAATAGTATGTGTGGCATTGAGTTCTATCGAGTAGCAAGTATTTGGACGCATGGCATAATCACCCGAACCTGGAACCCCTTGTTGCATATCCCACATACCAATCGTGGTGCCTGCTGCATGACCATGAAATCCAATTGGATGTGTGTAGATGCTTGGTTGTATGCCTTCAGATTTTGCTTGTTGAAGAGAAGCGGCTAGTATGGCATTACCAGTTCTACCAGTTTTAAAATTGGAAGTTAAAATATCTTGCAATCTATTGGTCTTACTAAAAGCTGCAACTAATTCTGCAGGTGCTGTAGTTTCATTTTGTAATAATACATAAGCATGCTCTTGCACATCCGAATTAAGTCTTAAATAACTGATGCCAAAATCTACATGCAATAAATCACCAGGTCGAATAATTGCATCTTTTTCATTGCTCACCCTTCTTTGAATCTCTATCGAAGGATGAAACCAAGTTGACAAACCAAGATCGCTTACTTTTTGTCTGAACCACCAAACCAAATCATTTGTGCTTGTTTTATTGGGCTGAATCACTTTATTGCTAAATCCTTCCTTAATGATTTGATGGCTGATTGCAAGTAAGGTTGGAAAGATGGCCATTTCTTTTGCAGTTCTTGTCTCAAGCCAAGCAACACCTAATTTTTCTGCTGAAACAATTTTATTGAATTGACTAGGGGTCATTGCATTTTTTAGATCATTGAATTCTGTAAGATGCAACCCATCTGCATGTCCATAATCTTTTGAGGTATTTAAAGCAATTTGATTTGGATTTAAACTATCAATGAGCTTTGAGAGTGCCTTCCATTGATTGGGCTCTTTTTCGGGATTCCATGCAGCTTGAATGCTCTTACCTACTTGGTATCTTGCTATGGCATAACTATGAATACTTTCATTTTTTTTATTCCTAAAAAAAACAAGCATTGTAGTTCTTCTTGCAGAAAGCCATTCTGCAGGTAAAAAAGTTTTTAAAATTGGATCCTCATTGTATTCTCTCGAAATAATAAGCCAACAATCTATTTTGGCTTCATCCATTAACTTGGGCAATAAATTTTCAATTCTATCTGTCAATACCTCATTGATAGTGACAGCCTGTTCTTTTACAGACAATACTTGAGCCTGAGCCGAGAAAACTAAAAGTAAGAATGTGATAACAATTGAAAAACCTTTCATATAGGGAATCATTAAAATGAATAAATCTGGATGCTTTATTGAATCTAGAATAAATTAACTACTAAATTTGCAGCTATGCAAATTCATTTCAAATTTTTTCTTTTTTTATCGCTTTTCACACCCTTTCTAGCCTTAAGTCAAGTAAAACCAACACAATTATCTGATAGTAGTTTACAAACGGTGATCGTAACAGCCAATAAATCAAAGGAGAAAAGAATTGAATCCCCAATTGCAATAAGTGTATTAGGTAAGCAGCAGATTCAAGAAGCCAAAGCAGTAAGAATTGATTTTTTATTGAATAAGGTGAGTGGAGTCTTTATGCCCACCATTGGAAACGAACAGCACATGATGTCTATTAGGCAACCTGTTTCTTTAAAAGGCTTATATCTATACTTAGAAGATGGATTGCCAATTAGAACAAGTGGTTTATTTAGTAACAATGCACTCATAGAAATCAATACAACAGCCATTCAACAAATCGAGGTAATTAAGGGGCCTGCTTCTGCCTTATATGGCGCAGAAGCCATTGGAGGTGTGGTGAATTTTATACACGCACCAAGACCCACAAGCGATCAGCTTTCAATTAGCAACCATATCAATAACAATGGACTTTTAAAAACTGATTTATCATGGAACAAAGCTGGAAAAAAAGCTGGCTGGTCTGTCAACCTCAGTCAGATTGGACAAAAAAATGGACAACTTGAATACAGCGATTTTACAAAAACTGCCTTGAGCCTTAAAAGAGATTTTACTTTTAAAGAAAAGTGGACAGGGTATCAACAAATACAATACATTCATTATGATGGTCAAATGACAGGCACGGTGGATAGCTTAAAATTTCAGGCAAGAAACTATAGTACGCAACAAAGCTTTACTTATAGAAAATTGGACTTAGTTCGCATCAGACAAAATTTATCTTATGTATGGAGCGCAACACAAAAAACAACAGTGAATCTTTTATACCGAGGCAATACAATGGGACAAAATCCAGCCTATTTAATTGCTGCAAGTTCGAATCCCACAAAGTTTAGAGGACAGATTAATTCAAATCGTTTTGATGCCTATGTTTTTGATTTACAACATCAGATGAATTTGAAAAAATTAAAATCAAAAATATTAATAGGTGGCTACCTGGATGTAACTCAACAAGGCTTAGTAGCAAACTATATTGATATTTTTAAAGACACAAACATCAATAAATTTACAAGCTATACAAGGCGTCCCATTGATAGCTTGATTACCAATTACAGGACAACAATTTACAATAAAGCAGTCTATCTAAATTGGATTCAACCTATTACGAATCGTCTACGTGTCAATGCCACATTGAGGTATGACCAATTTAATTACCAATTTAAAAATAAGTTAGCTATCGGAACCCCTTCTTCAAATAACTTATTCACAAACTGGGCGCCTAAACTAGGATTAACCTACAATCAACTCAATTGGGGTGGCTATTTAAATTTTAGTAATGGTTTTGTGCCACCTCAAATCACCGAAATCTACAATGCCATTCGTGTCCCTTATTTATTGCCGCAAAGTTTTTCAAACTATGAAATTGGAGCTTGGATCAGTATTCCGAATGGTTATATCGAATGGTCCTTATATCAATTGAATGGTCGCAACGAAATTATTTCAGTCCGACAAGCAGATGGCGTAAACCTGAACCAAAATACAGGTCAAACAAAACACTATGGGATAGAATACCAAGTAAAATATAATTTTAGTAAATTAATTCAGATCAACTTTAATGGCAGCAATGCAAAGCACCTATATGTGAATACCATTTTAAAGGGAGTAGATATAAGCAATAAAGAAATGGTAGCAGCGCCTCGTTTTTTTAGTAACCTGACTATATTAAGTCAATGGAATAGTGCTATAAGTTCATCTATAGAATGGCAACACCAGTCTGGTTATTTTATGGACGAGATCAATGCTACTCGCTACACTGGTTTTGATGTGCTGAACCTTCGAGTGAATTACAGCATAAAAAAACATGAATTTTGGTTCCAATGTTTAAACCTAACAGATCAATTTTATGCCAGCATGGCGACCAAAAATTTTAGTGTTCGAGGTACCAATGCCTACGCTTATTATTTAGGAGATAATAGAACTTTAGCCATTGGATGGAGATGGAACTTGATTAATTCCCGCCGCCAACTCTAATTCTCATTCCGCCCATTCCACCACCACCTCTTTGCATTTCCTGCATTAACTTCTGCATATTTTCTTGGAACTGAGCTCTATTCATTTTTTCACCCTTAGTTGGTGCAACCAATTCCTTTTTTGGATATTTCGTACTCACTTCAACTGCAGTTGTTACATTCGCTCCATTATCTTGATCTATTTCCATTATGACACCTGGTAAACCATTATAACTATCTGGACCAAAAGAAACAGGGATATTCTCCGCATACCAAACCACCAATTCTGTTTCTTTTGGTGCTCTTGGGGTATTCGCTGCTGCTGTGTCAGTATTATTTTCACCACCTCTTCCTATGCTAACACGCATACGCATCTGAGGCGCAGTAATCATGGTCGTTGCTTTCTTACATAATTGTTTTGCAATTGTTTTAGTTTCTTCTGATAATTTCCATTTGTATTGCTTCAAAGAATCAACAATTAAAAATTCTTTTTCAAAAAATTCACGTCCTTCGTATTGCATTTGTTTTGCTAAATCTGTAAAGGTATTTGCAGATGGCATTCTAAAATTAAAACGCATGCCACCACCTCCACCTCCGCCAGCGTTTGCAAATGGATCGGGTGCTTCTTCATCCACCACGGATCTAAATAAACTTACAGACTCATTAAAAATCAATTCGAACTTGTCTGTTCTGAATTCGGGTACCATGGACTTCATTTGAGGATCCGGCAGGTTACGATGCATGTTAATCTTACGCTCATAACTAATTTTTCCTTCCTTCATTTGGGCCGTAGCTTTTGTTGATATACTTGTTAATGCAATCAACAATCCAAATACTAATTGTATTTTTTTCATAAATAAAATTTTACTTTATTTTAATTGATTCTAATTTATTTTGTAGTCTAAATTTTGATGATTTTACATTCTTATTATCATGCCTCCTGGTCTTGCACCGCCTCCTAATCCAGATTTTTGTAAACTATATGTGAAAGTCAACATAAAATATTGACTAATTACATTATAGGATCTGTCTACAATCTGATTCTGTGATACGTTTCTGTTAATACCTATATTCTTATTCAGTAAGTCAAAGGCGCTCATCTTAAGTTCTGCTCTTTTATTTTTTAAGAAAAATTTAGAAAAGCTTGCATTCCAAATTGGTATTGCAGTATTAAATCCCTCGGCACGACCTGTATTAATAGCATAGTTAAAAGATTGATTCAAAACAATATTCAATGGTAAATAATTGGTCATATCTGCACCAAAAACTTTAGTCAAAAAGTTCGTATTCAAAGTTGGATTTACTGCGTTATTTGTATTACTAAAGGAATAACGTGCTGTCAAATTGATGTCAATGACATCGTCTACAATATAGGTATAGGACATACTAGGACCTGTAGATTTTGTCACAATGGTATTCAATAAACCATTCGCATAAGAGATATTATTATTTAAGCCAGCATTCAAGCCAAAATTAAGCCTTGATTTTAATTTTTTGATGGCAAATCCATAGTTCAATGAAGTGTTGATTCTATAGGTACCATCTACATTGACTGGCTTTGTAAGAATGGTTCTATTGGGTAAAACGCTATCATAATTTACAATAGAGTTATTGGTTGTAGATGCATTTAATGTAGAAAAAAAGTTTTTACCCGCTAAAATCTTAGAACTGAAAAAACGAATATTTAAATTATGTACATAACTTCTTTTCAAATCAGGATTACCTATAGATTGTCTATTGATATTGCTTTGATCCAATACTGGTTGCAATTGAGTGATAGAAGGTTGATTGGTTGATGTACGATAATCAATATTTAAATTTTTTGTTTGTGAGAAATTATATCTGAATGTAGCATTAGGTAAAATGTCCTGAAAACTTTGACTCAGTTTTGTTTTTGCACTAATGTTCTCACCATCTAGCACAGCTTTTTGCAGAGAAAAACCTGTCGAAAAATTATATTTCTTTTGATTGGACCTATAGCTCATCCCTCCACCAGAATAAGTATACTCACTATTGAATTCATTGGTTAATCGTGTGTTCAATAAATCATAAGTATCTGTTACATCGTTACGATCAAAAATTCTTCTGCTCGAAGAGCCAATACTTTTACTTAAATAAGTATTGAACTCTAATAATGATTTTTTACCTAAAGGTTCTGTATAGATTAAATTAGCAGAATAGCTTGAATTTTCTCCTTTTCGCATATTTTGTTGATCTAAAATGGAATCATTCGTAAGTTTATTATTAAAATAAGATAATTGCTCGGTAAACTGATTCCCTGTTGAATTAGAGCGATTAAAACTTTGTGTTATGGTAGATGAAATAGTACGCCCTTTTTTAGCAAACTTTTTTCTCAATAACAAAGTACTTGCTGCATTAACTGCATCAGATGCACTAGAAGAGATTGTGGTATTGCTATTAAGCAAGTTGCCATTTGTTAAATAGGTTTGTGTGGAGTCTTCGCTATAATTAGTGGTTTGTTGCAATCCTAAGCTTGGCGTAAACCTAAAAGAAAAATTGTCAGTCACTTTATGATCGATCGTGCTTCCAAAGTTTTGTTGTTTATTGCCTGCTATTGAATTAGCATTAGAAATTCTATTGAACGCATTACCAGGTGTAAGATTCTGTGTAAATGAGCTACTGATATTATTTCTTTCTACATCACTAATAGAAAGATTGGCGTTGAATTCAGTTTTTTTATCGTTGAATAAATTTGAATAATTTCCTCCGATAGAATAGGTCTCTGCAATCCCTTGTGCATTGGCATCTGTTTCGCCAGAACCACCGCTAAAATTAACGGTTACACCTCCGCCTGCACCTGGTCTACCTCCGCCACCTCCCGAAAAATTAATAATATTTCGGCCCGAAAAATTTTGTCTGTTGGTATTATTCGCACCGCCAATGGCAGAAAATTGTTCTTCATTATTAATAACATTCACATTGCCTTGTGCATCAAATACACTTGGCGTTCCAGCTCCTGCATTCAATTTACCAAAAGTAGATTTATTGCGGTCTTTTTTTAATTTTAAATTAATCGCTGTTTCTTCTGAACCGTCATCAATACCTGTGAACATAGCTTGATCAGACTTGCGATCGTAAACTTGAATTTTATCTACCGCATCGGCAGGTAAATTTTTAGTAGCCATCACTGGATCGCCTGTAAAAAATTCTTTTCCGTTCACAAAAACCTTGGTCACTTTTTTCCCATTGACTGTGATGCCACCAGATTTATCTACTTCCATTCCTGGCATCTTTTTTAATAAATCTTCTACTACTGCATTCGGTGCAGTCTTAAAGTTTTCTGAATTGAACTCCACCGAATCTCCATTGATCACAACAGGTGGTCTACGCGCAGTCACTGTTACTGTGCTCATCGTATTTACATCGTTCATATAAATCAAACCCATCTCTACGATTTTTTCCGTCCCAGTTAAAACAGGCACCCATTTTGGTACATAGCCTACATAAGAAACCGAAATCAAATAATTTCCTGGTGTCACATTTTTGAAAATAAAGACCCCAGACTCGTTCGTTCTTGAAAAACTAACCAAAGAAGAGTCATTTGCATAGACCAATGAGACGGTCGCTGAATTAAGGGCTCTATTTGCTATACTATCCTTTAAAGTACCCTGAATGGTTAAATTTTGAGCAAATCCAACGTAACTAAATAATAATAAGCAACTTATAAAAATAAATTGCCCCAATTTTTGTTTATTCATAATACAAAGATACGATTAGTTAAGGCATGGTAGCCAATTTCTACCTAAGTTTTTAGTTAAAATTACTCAAATATTTGATGAACGGCTATCTCCAATGGTTTCATTTTTTTTCGAGAACTATTGGATTGATGTAACTTTCAAAAAATAATCAATTATGAGAATAATTACTTTGACCCTATTCATGGGGCTTGGTTTAATCAGTTCACAAGCACAGGACAAGAAAAGTCCAAAAAAAGACAGCACTAGTTTTAGTCAATTTAAGGGTTTGCCATTAAAAGCAACTAGATCATTTGACTTTACGACCAACGAAGGCACTTGGACTTCATTAGCTGTTAGCCCAGATGGTAAAACAATTTTATTTGATTTGATGGGTGATATATATAGTATCCCAATGGAAGGCGGAAAAGCAACTGCTATTACAAAGGGCATGGCTTACGATAACCATCCAAGTTATAGCCCCGATGGAAAACGTATTTTATTTTTATCTGACCGCTCTGGTGCAGAAAATATTTGGTACATAGATTTAGAGAAAAAAGATACCCTTGCATTAACCGAGGAACAAAACAATAATTTTCCAGGTGCAGTCTATACACCAGACGGAAATTATATCGTGTATACAAAAGGACGTCGTAATACTAAATTGTATTTGATGCATAAGAATGGTGGCGCAGGTACTAGCTTGATTGATGCACCTGCTACTTTAAAAACAATTGATCCTGCGGTAAGTGCAGATGGACGTTACATCTATTATAGTGCACGTAATGGCGCTTGGAACTACAATGCGATGTTACCTCAATATAGTATTGGTGTATATGATAGAGAAAAAGGTACAACAAGAACTATTGCATCAAGATACGGATCGGCATTTACACCGGTATTATCTAAAGACGGGAAATGGTTAGTGTATGGTTCTCGTTTTGAAGATAAAACTGGATTGGTAAAGAGAAATTTAGCAACGGGCGAAGAAGCTTGGTTGGCTTATCCAGTTCAAAGAGATGACCAAGAATCAATTGCTGTATTAGGTGTATTACCAACAATGAGTTTCACGCCAGATAGCAAATACTTATTAGCTTCTTACGGAGGAAAAATAAATAAAATTGATGTTGAAACTGGTGCTCAAACAGAGATTCCATATACAGTGGATGCAAAAATTGAAATGGGACCAGAAGTATTGTTTAAATATCCTATCAAGGATACGGTTGCTACAATGGCAACCCAAATAAGAGATGCAGTGCCTTCTCCAAATGGAAAGCAATTGGCATTCACAGTCTTAAATAGATTGTATGTAATGGACTATCCAAACGGTAACCCTAAACGTTTGACTAAAAATGATTTCACCGAAGCGCAACCTGTTTGGAATCCAGCTGGAAATGGAATTTATTTTACAACTTGGAATCCTAATGGTGGTGCTATTCGTTTTATTGATTTAAATAATAATTCAGAGAAAATTATTTCAAAAGAAAATGCTTTGTACCAAGGTCTTGCAATTGATCCAACAGGTAAGAAATTAGTTTTTAATAAAACCAGCGCTCAAAAATTCAAGGATGCCATTGAGCCTAGCTATGATGATGCAGATGATGATTTGGCTTGGATTGATTTAACTACTGGTAATGAAACATTGATTGATAAAGCAAATGGAAGATACAATCCACATTTTGCATTAAATGATGACCGAATTTATTTAAACAATCGTGGTAGATTAATTTCAATTCAGTGGGATGGTGGTGATGAAAAAGAGATTGCAAAAATTTCTGGTATTACTACATTCGGAAGTGTACCTGAGCATCGCGGTAAGCCTTTAGCAGACCCATGTGTCATTCCAGAAGTATTTGACGCAGACGAAGCTGCAAAAGAAAACAATCCTCCATCTAGTGCAAACAATATTTTATTATCACCAAAAGGATCTGCTGCAATTGCACAGGTTAACAATAATATCTATTTTGTTACACTTCCAAAATCTGGCAAATCAGTTTCTATCTCTGTTGCAGATGCTAAAAATGCAGCTTTCCCAAGTAAGTTATTAACAGAAATTGGAGGAGAATTTCCAAGCTGGCAAGCGGATGGCAAAACCATTCATTGGAGTTTAGGTGCAGCACATTTCACTTATGATGTTGATGCCGCTTATGCTTTTGACGATAGCTTAGCTGCTGCAAAAAAATTAGAAGCTGCTGTTAAAAAAGATACCACTAAAAAAGACAGTACCAATATTGCTAAAAAAGATGATAAAAAAGAAGCGCCAAAATATAAAGCAAGTGAGACTTGGGTAAAAGTGTATTATGAAAATGATATGCCTACCACTACAGTATTATTGACCAATGCTAGAATCATTACAATGAATGGAGATCAGGTGATCAACAATGGTGATATCTTAATTGTAAAAAATAGAATTCAAGCAGTTGGAAAATCAGGTTCACTAAAAGTACCTGCTGGCGCAAAACGTGTCAACCTTGCAGGTAAAACAGTGGTACCAGGATTTATAGATACGCACTCTCATATGTGGCCTAGCTGGGGCATTCATAAAAATCAAGTATGGATTTACGCAGCGAATTTAGCATATGGTGTAACGACAACACGTGACCCACAAACTGCAACAACGGATGTATTAACCTATAGTGATTTAGTAGAAGCAGGTAAAATGGTAGGACCAAGAGTTTATTCAACGGGTCCTGGTGTGGGTTATTGGTCTTATAATTTAAAGGACTCTGCACAAGCAGAATCTGTTTTAGCTCAATACAGTAAGTATTACAATACCAAGTATATTAAAATGTATTTAGTAGGTAACCGTAAGCATAGACAATGGGTGATTCAAGCGGCTAAAAATCAAAAATTAATGCCTACCACAGAAGGTGGTTTAGATTTTAAATTGAATATGACGAATTTGCTGGATGGTTATCCTGGTCATGAACACTCTTTACCAATTTATCCTTTGTACAATGATGTGGTAAAAACAATTGCGAATTCTAAAATGGCAGTAACACCTACTTTATTAGTTTCTTATGGTGGGCCATGGGCAGAAAACTATTTTTACGAAACCGAAAATGTATATGGTGATGCAAAAATGCAATACTATACCCCTTACGAAGAATTAGCAAGCAAGTCAAGACGTCGTGCTACTTGGTTCTTACCAGAAGAACATGTGTTTCAAAAACATGCTAAGAGCATGAAGCAAATTGTTGAAGCAGGTGGTCTTGCAGGTGTAGGAAGCCATGGTCAATTACAAGGGTTGGGTTACCATTGGGAACTGTGGTCTATGCAATCTGGTGGCATGCGCAATCTAGATGCTTTGAAAACAGCTACTATTTTAGGTGCAGAAAGTTTAGGATTGGATAAGGACTTAGGAAGTATCAGTGCAGGTAAATTAGCAGACTTAATTATTTTAAATAAGAATCCTTTAGAAGACATTAAAAACACCAATAGCATCCAGTATGTGATGAAAAATGGTCGTCTTTACAATGGTGCTAATTTAGATGAGTTAGTGACAGGCAATTCTAAAGTAGATCGCAAGGAATACTTGGATAAAAAACCAATTAAAAACACAAAGGTAGAAGACTAATAGCTATGCAAAATTCAAGAAGGAAATTTATACAAAATACAGGGATCGCTTTATTAGGCATTGGTATGACCCCAAGCGCATTGTGGTCAAAAAATACAAGCGCCGATGCAAAGACCCTAATTGGTATTCAGCTTTATGCAGTGCGTGATGCCATGTTTAAAGATCCTTTAGGCACTTTGAAAGCATTGTCAAAAATGGGTTACCAATATATAGAGCATGCCAATTATGTCAACAGAAAATTATATGGCTATACTCCAATTGAGTTTAAAAAAATTCTAGACGACCTTGGCATGAAAATGCCAAGTGGTCATACTTCATTGAATGCAAACCATTGGGATGCAAACAAAAAAGAATTTACAGCTGCTTGGAAATATACCATCGATGATGCTGTAACACTTGGACAAGACTATGTGATAAGTCCTTGGATCGATGAAAAAGTAAGAACTTCTTACGATGCATTGATGCGTCAGTTAGAACAATTTAATTTGTCTGGGGAATTATGTCTAGAATCGGGCATGCAATTTGGATACCATAATCACAATTTTGAATTTATAGAAAAAGTGAATGGCCAATTAATCTATGATATCATCTTAAAAGAAACCGATCCAGAATTAGTGATCCATCAATTGGATTTTGGGAACATGTTTGGCATTGGTGCAAGAGGAATGGATTGGATCAAAAAATATCCGGGCCGTTTTGTTTCAGTACATGTAAAGGATGAAATTAAAGTTCCAATTGGAGAAATGAACGACCAGCATGAAAGTACCATTTTAGGCAATGGCTTAGTAGATCCAAAAGCAGTATGCTTACTAGCTAAAGCAATTGGCGGCACTAAACAATTTATCATAGAACAAGAATCTTATCAAGGGATTGCGCCACTTGAATGTGCTCGAATCAATTTGGAAAGAATAAAAACATGGGGATTGGTATAATTTAAAATTCGTTGTATGAAAAAAATATATTTACTAAGTGGCTTGGTATGGATTGCTATTGCCTCAATGGCACAAAAACCAACCAGTGCTGAACTTGTAAGATGGAATCAACACGCTAAACAAACCACTATCATTCGAGACGAATGGGATATCCCACATATTTATGGAAAGACGGATGCCGATGCGGTATTTGGATTGATGTATGCGCAATGCGAGGAGAATTTTCCGCAGATAGAAAAGAATTTTTTAGAAATGTTAGGACGACGTGCGGAGATGGAAGGTCCTAAAGTCATTTATGAAGATTTAATGATGCAACTTATCCAAGATAGTGCCGAGGCGGTGAAAGATTTTGAAAGAAGTCCTATTTGGTTTAAGCAATTATTAATTGCGCATGCCGATGGCATCAACTATTACTTATCAAAACACCCTGAGGTAAAACCAGTGGTACTCAAAAAGTTTAAGCCTTGGTACCATTTGATGTGGACAGACGGAAGCGTTTCTCCAACAAAATCTGCTGGCATCACCGAAAAACATGTTGAAGCATTTTATGGTCAGCAATTATATTCCAATCAAAACGCAGTTAGTTTGAATAAAACTGCTCCTGTTCAAAAGTCAATTTTTGAACAGACCAACTATGACATGGAAGACAAGACCCTAAGAGGATCCAATGGATTTGCGATTGCACCAAAACATAGTCGTACTGGTAATGCGATGTTGTATATCAATCCCCATGTGCCTTTTTATTTTAGATCTGAGATGCATATGGTGAGTGAGCAAGGATTGAATGCTTATGGTGCAGTGACTTGGGGACAGTTCTTTATTTATCAAGGCTTTAATGAAAATTGTGGTTGGATGCATACAAGTGGCTATGCCGATGTAGCAGATGTGTATGAAGAACAAACAGAAAAAATAAATAACCAATTATTTTATACCTACGAAAAGGAAAAAAAGAAAGTTGGTCAACGTAAAATCAATATCCAATATGTAGAAAATGGGATTATTAAATCAAAAGCATTTGATACTTATTTTACGCACCATGGACCAATTATGGGCATGGAAAAAGGAAAATGGTTAAGCCTACAAGAAAACAATCGTTCCTTAAATGCTTTAATGGAATGTTGGACAAGAACAAAATCAAAAAGCCTAGCAGACTATACTAAAGCAATGGAACTAGTGTCTAATAATAGTAATAACACGGTATACGCAGATGCTGCAGGAAATATTGCATACTGGCATGGTAATTTTATGCCTAAACGCAATCCAAATTTTGATTATACATTACCTGTTGATGGAAGTACTAAAGCGACTGACTGGCAAGGCGTACATGCTTTAAATGAAATTGTACAAAGTATCAATCCATTAAACGGATGGTTACAAAATTGCAATGCAACACCTTTTACAGTGGCAGGTGATCAAAGTCCAAAAGCAGTTGATTATCCTGCTTATATGGCACCAGACGGAGAAAACGGAAGAGGTCTTACTGCAGTTGCCTTATTATCTAAAGTTGATAAAATCAATTTAGACGAACTCATTACTTTAGGGTATCATAAAAAATTAAGCGCCTTTGATATTTTATTACCTCGATTTATACAAAAAGCAAGATCAGTAGAACTTGCACCAAGAACTAAAAAAGCAATTGATTATTTAGCGAATTGGGATCATATAGCCGATACCAATTCTGTTGCAACAAGTATCGCAATAGAATGGGCTAGTAAATGGGGTGCTATCATTCCTCCTGCAAATACAGAAGAAGCAGCAACGCAAATTGTTGTAAAGTACAATCGTATGGACCAAGAGGTTGCTTTTGAAACTAAAATCAAATTATTAGAAGCTACTTTAGATCAATTCGAAAAATGGTATGGTGGATGGGAAATTAAATGGGGTGCTATGAATCGTTTTCAAAGAGTGGCTCCAGGTGCTAGTTTCGATGACAACCTTCCTAGCTTAGCTGTTAATCAAGCATCCTCTAAATGGGGTTCATTGCCTTCTTTTGAGAGTAGACGTTATCCAAATACCACCAAACGATACGGATATACAGGAAATAGCTTTGTTGCTGCAGTAGAATTTGGGAAAAGGCTGAATGCAAAAACCATTATCACCGGCGGACAAAGCAGGTTTGCTGAAAGCAAAAATTTTACAGACCAAGCTTATGGATTTGTCTATGGACAGTTTAAAACTATCCATTACTACAAAGAAGATGTTTTGGCTAACAAAAAACTAGCATACCATCCTGGATTAGAAAGATAGTGTTCATAGAGTTTAGTGATTAAAGCAATTTTAACTAAACCTGCTAGATTTTTAACCCCAAGTGTTTGCATGAGTCTTGTTCTATGACCTTCGATGGTTCTTTTGCTATGCTTTAGTTCTGCAGCAATTTGTTTACTAGAAGCTTCTTCGCAGATGCGAATTAGAATATATTTATCATATAAGCTTAATGCATTTACGCGCTCAATTAAATTAATCTTGTCCATAACCTGTGTGAGTTGTAAAACCCGCTCTGCAGTATCTTGACAAAAATAGACCTTATGTTGACAAGCCATTTCTACTGCTTTATTCCACTCAAGACTAGACATATTTCTTGAAACAATCACATCTACTTCTAGTTCAATTAATTGGTATAATACAAAATCTGGTGTATCCTTATTCAGTAAAATAATACATGGAAATATTTGTTGAATTGCTTTGATTTTATTTTTCACAGCTAGTGAATCAAAATCAAACAAAGCACAATCAATGATCAATAGTCCTTGGGATAAACCAAAATTGAAGCTAATCAATTCGTCTAATGAATTTAAAATTCGATACCCATTGCACATTGGATGCGCTTTTACCAATTGGCCACAGCCCATGGCATAAATGGCTTGTTGGTCACAAATAAATACTTGTCTTTGATCCTGTTGATTAAGATATTTTTTTTGCATCTATAAAAAAACAATAGATCTAGCTGATGCAGACAGAATCATATCAATTTTACATTAATGGATAATTTATTTAAGGTATTTAACCCCTTCAAAAAAAATCTAATCAACTGGTTTCATACCATAGTCGATAGAATCTACTCAGATTGGTGTAAATTGCAGCATGCAGTTTGAAAAATCAATTACACTTGCCACTTTCTCTCCATTATGGTGGGAAAGTATTTTATGGATTGGAGGCAGTATCTTCTTATTAATTCAAGTGCCTAAATACATTAAAAAAATTCAAATCAAACAATATGATTTTTTTATCGCCGTCTTATTAATTACTAATTTGGGTGTTGAGCAATTTTATAATTTTTATACTGGATCATGGAATATTCAACAGAATATTCCTGCACATTTATGTAGTATTAGTACAATCTTATGCATTATATACTTATTTAATAAAAATCAGTTATTAGGTGAATTTGTTTACTACTGGGGATTATTAGGAGGGATTCACGCACTACTTACACCAGAATTTAATAATGGTATTAAGGGCTATAATTTTTATAGCTATTTTATTGAGCATGCTGGTTTATTATTGGTGGTACTGTATAGCATCATACACAATGGATTTGTACCTCGTCCAAAATCCTGGTTGGTTATTTTTGGTTACTCTCAATTAGTGGTCTTATCTGTAGGCATCCTCAACTATGCTATTGGAACAAATTATATGTTTTTAAGGGAGCCTCCTTCGGCCAATAATCCATTCATCATTGGAACATGGCCTTTTTATCTCATTTGTTTTGAGGTAGCTGCCATCGCGCATTTCTGGTTATTCTATTTACCCTTTGCAAGAAAAAGAAAAATTGCCAACTCTGTACTTTCCTAATTGAAAGTATAAATAAGCCATTTATAAAAAACTACTTATAGCTCTTCTATACGTTTTGCTTTATCGTCAACCACTAAATCAAAATTTGGTTTTACAGCGCCGCCGTTCGGACAATATCCAGTAATTAAATCATTGAACTTGCATCCCCATTTAGTTAACTGTTCTAAAGTCAAAGGTCTTAAATCTCTTTTTGAACTTTCTCCTCTTCCAGTCCAATAAGTAATATGCCAACCTTCATCAAATAATTTATTGATCTTAGCAATATTTTCAAAATTAGGTTCAGCTAGTTCGTACACGCGTTTATCGGAATAGAAGCAAATGGTTTCATCAATATCAATTAATGCTTTCTTGGAGCCGAATCTTTTTGACTCTATCATAGGTTTTATTTTTATTATAATCTTGCCGTGACAATGGAACGATCTAAAAACGCCTTAGTATCATATACAATAGCCGCTGGACTTGTTTTTAATGAAGCATAATCCAATGCTTTAAAAAAATCATGCGCCACTGCTAATAAAATCACATCGTATTGTTCGAATGCAGTAATCAATTGTACTTGATATTTTTGGAATACTTCCATTGCGTTGGCATATGGATCAAAAGCAGCAACATCAGCCCCTTCTTTTTTGAGTTGATGGATGATATCAAACACTTTTGAGTTTCTGAAATCAGGACAATTTTCTTTAAAAGTGACTCCAAGCACTAATACTTTTGCACCTTGAATTTGCTTTCCAGTTTGTACTAATAACTGAATTAATTTATTACTTACAAAAGCACTCATCTGATCATTGACATCACGCCCCGATAATATCACTCGTGGATGATAGCCAACTGCTTTTGCTTTATGTGCTAAATAATAAGGATCGACTCCAATACAATGCCCTCCAACTAAGCCTGGCTTAAATGGTAAAAAATTCCATTTTGTACTTGCAGCGGCTAATACTTCGTGGGTATCGATGCCTAACTTATCAAAAATCAATGCAAGTTCATTGACAAAAGAAATATTAAGATCTCTCTGTGCATTTTCAATGGACTTGGCGGCTTCTGCGACTTTTATGGATGGTGCAGCATAAGTGCCTGCAGTAATGATACTTGCATACAATTGATCAATAAACTTTGCAATTGCCGGTGTAGAACCGGAAGTAATTTTTTGAATCTTTGTTAAAGTATTTACTTTATCTCCAGGATTGATTCTTTCTGGAGAATAACCACAATAAAAATCTATATTAAATTTAAGTCCTGATTTTTTTTCAAGTACTGGGACACAATCTTCTTCTGTACAACCCGGATACACAGTGCTTTCATAAATTACAATATCTCCTCGCTTTAATAAACTTGCAATTTGCGAAGATGCATACAATAAAGAACTTAGATCGGGACTTTTATCTGCATTAACCGGCGTTGGTACTGTAACAATGAATACAGTTGCACTTGCAATCTTAGCTAAATCATTGGTTAGGACTAAATGATTTGCATTTTTAATGGCCTCTGCATCTGTTTCTAATGTAGTATCCTCTCCTTTTTTTAAAGCATCCACCCTTGCATGATTCAAGTCATAGCCAATTACTTGATAGTGTTTAGAAAATGCTAAAGCCAAAGGTAAGCCCACATAACCTAAACCGATAATGGCAATAATGGGGGGATTGGATGGAGTTAACTGTTGCATTTGGCACCAAAGTTAATGGAGCGCTTAATGATGTCCATATTTTTTTTCTCCCGCAGGAATGGCAATACTTAGTCGGTTTTGTGGAGGCGGAAGCGGACAAGTTGCAAATTCTGTAAATGCACATGGCGGATTATAGGCCTTATTAAAATCGATATAGGTAAATCCTTCGGCGTCCGGCTTGTCTAGTTCTATAAATCTACCCGATCCGTAAGTTGTTTTACCAGAAGTGGCGTCGGCAAAAGTCACAAATAATCTAGTACCCCCCTCGTCTATGGCATCCAATCGATAGGTTTTGCCTTCTATTTCAAAAACCAATTGACCCCCATGTTTTTGGGCTGTATTTTGTCCCAACACATTCATGATCATCAAAGGATTTTGATTTTGAGGAATCACTTTAGCTTTGATACGCCATTTTGCATCCACAGGAAATCTTTCGATGCCTTTAAATTCCAATAAGGTTTTTGCTTTTAAATTTCTAAACCTCACACCCACTTTATCTTCTCTTTGAATCACCACCCATACAAAGTCTTTCCAATGACTGGTATACTTACCTTCTGGTGTTGTTAATAAATTTAGTGCCCCAGCATCTGCAAGAACTAAATCACCGTCATGAATTGTAATTTTTTCTGTAATACCTTCCTTCCAATACACTTTGCCATTTTCATAGATAAAATCTCCTACATGTTTTGGGAAAGCAGCATTGTCATATACCAGGTCGTTTACAGAGGATGAGCCAAAACTGTTTACCCCGTTTTTTAACCAAAACAACCCTTCTAAATTCAGCCAACCATTGGGATCTTTCAGTGCAGCTATACGAGCGCTATCCCATTGTTTCAATTGCTCAAAATAGTAATTTTTTTGGGCATTGATAGGTCCAAAAATGGCCAAAGAAAATAGTATTAAAATTGTTGTGATTGAAATTTTTCTCATTATTTATATTATTCGTTTAACTGGATCTGAGTTGAATTTGTGGACTTTTGATAGCTATTCAAAGCAGTTAAAATTAGACAATAATATTTATCATTCAAGCTAGTAAAAATTATTTTTCTTTCTATTAACAATAGTTTGTTTAAATTTATGGTGAAACACATTTATCGTATGAAAAAATTACTGTTTATTCTGTCCATGTCTACTTTTTTCTTTGCTTGTAAAAAAGAAGCGGAGACCACTAAAGTAACGCCTCCACCAACTACTGTTACCAATCCAAATTTAGCACCCAATAAATGGATTCACGAAGTGATGAGTTATTATTATTTATGGAGTGACAAAATGCCAAGCCTAGCGAATACCAAAACAGATGCCAAGCCTACAGATTATTTTTATACGCTTTTATATGATTATCCTAAAACCGATCGTTTTTCTTGGATTGACGAAAGTTTTACCAATTTACAGAATCAATTAAATGGTATAAGTACTGTATTAGGAATTAAAAACAATGCTTTTTATACAGATAATACAAATACGAGTCTTGCATTTGTACTCGCTTATGTTTTGAAAGGAAGCCCTGCAGAGAAAGCTGGATTAAAAAGAGGTGATATTATTTTAAAGGTCGATGATCAAACCATCACAAATGCAAACTATACAACAATTTTGTCCAATCAAACTTTAAAACTTGGACTTGGTGATTTCATCAACGGCGCATTTGTATCTAATGGGAAATCAGTTACAGTTACGAAAGTTGAATTACAAACAAATCCAATTTTAGCAGATACCATCATTGCATGGTCTGGAAAAAAAGTTGGCTACCTTGCTTATAGTCAGTTTTTGACAAGTTTTGATGATAGCTTGAGAGCGATATTTGGTCGCTTTAAAACGGCAGGCGTCAATGAATTGGTGTTAGACTTTAGATACAATGGTGGTGGATATGTGGTGTCTTCTGATTTGATTACCAACTTAACAGTGAAAGATGCTGCAGCAAGGGTAGGTAAGGTGATGAATAAAAAAGTATACAATGCAACTTATACTGCTTATTTGGAAAAAAATTCTGGGTCTAGCGCTTTTGAAACCTTATTCAAATCCGAAGCCAATAACCTTGGCACACTCAATCGTGTCTTTGTATTAACTGCAGGCAATACCGCTTCTGCAAGTGAATTAGTGATCAATAATTTACTACCTTTTATGGATGTGATTTTAATTGGAGAGAATACTTACGGTAAAAATGTAGGCTCATTCACCATTACAGATCCAAATAAGAGATGGGACTATGGACTACAACCAATCACTTTTCTTACTACTAACGCAATTGGAAAATCCGACTATGGTACAGTAAGTGGATTTACTCCAAATTATATTTTAAAAGACAATGTATTACCTTATAAAACCTTAGGTCATCCTGGTGAAACCTATTTTAGTAAGGCCTTAAGCATTATGGGTTACGTTGCTTATCAACCAAGCTCCACCGAGCGCAGTCCAAAATACACAAGAACTTTGGCAAGTAAGGAATCTTTTTCTGATAACAAATGGTTAGACAGAAAAGAGATGTGGATGGACCCAAAATAAAAATCAATGAATTTAAATATACAAGTTTTTGTAACGGGTGGCACTTTTGATAAAACCTACAATGAGCTAAACGGTAATCTTTTTTTTAAAGAAACCCATTTACATGAAATGCTTCATTTAGGTAGAAGCAATTTGGATTTATCGATCACAACTTTAATGATGAAGGATAGTCTAGATTTTGTGGAAGCAGATCGAGCAAACATCGCATCTGCATGCAATGCTTCTAATGCAGAAAGAATTGTGATTACACATGGAACTGATACAATGACAACCACCGCGCTTTATTTACAAAAACATTGCCCTAACAAAACAATTGTACTCACTGGCGCAATGATACCATATAAGTTTGGTAGTTCTGATGGTTTATTCAATTTAGGTAGTGCTCTCGCATTCACACAAGTGCTTCCAACAGGGGTTTATATTGCCATGAATGGTAAATATTTTGAAGCAGACAAAGTCAGGAAAAACACTGATAAAGGTGAGTTTGAAGCAATATAAAATTATATTTAGAATCTACTTTTAATAATTTATTTATGCAGTTACTGCATCCCAAAGCCTAGCGCGTATTTGTAATGCCTCTATCGAAGCCTTTGCTGCTTCCTCCCACTTTACAGGGTCATCTCCGCAAAGCTCTGAAACCATCTCTAAAGCCAAATGGCTATGATGTCCGCCATCCACTTCGATATGGCGTTCGATATAATATTTAAATATGGATACTTTTTCGGGTGATTCCGCTACTAGTTTTTCTAATAAACGCGTAAACATGTCGGGAATTAAATCCTCTCTTCCAAAAGTAAATACCGCAGCTTGTACATGAGCTGGCGCATGATTGACAATCTTAAAAGTAAAAATCAAAAAATCTTTTACAGAATCAGCACAGTTCAACTGTTGAATGGCCGCTTCTATACTGATACCTGATTGAAGCGCATGCATCAAACCTTCAATGGCATTGGTAGATGCACCCATTTGACGCATCGCTTTTTGATATAATTCAAAATGACTTATACGATTGTCAAATTCATCTACATCAGATTCCTCACCCAACACAATTTCATTTATTAAATACCTTGTATTTGCCGATCCAACTGGGACCCAAGGCGTTTGTACACATGTCAATTTTTGCTGTAAAGATTTTAATAAACTCATGAAATCCCATACTGCAAAGACATGCACTTCTGCAAACTTTTGCAATTGAGCCAATGTTTGTATCTGATGATAGACTGGATGTTGTAATAACTCCGCTCTACTTGGTTCAATAGCTGTTTTTATTATTTGAATACCTTTATGCATATGTTGTTTTGAGGAAGGCAAAGTTAACTAATTATGAAAACATTGTAAATGATGTTTAACTTATATTATTTTAGTACCTTAATGTTTAAACCATTATTTCAAACTCCTATTTATGTTGAAATTTTTACCAATTTTTTTATTCATGTTCATTATGCAAACATCTACTGCACAACAGACCAAAATCATTGCACATCGTGGTGCTTGGAAGGAATTTAACTTACCAGAAAACTCAATTGCGTCTTTAGAAAAAGCTATTGAACTTAAATGTGATGGTGCAGAATTTGATGTGAGGAGAACCTTAGATGGTGTGCTTGTTGTGAACCATGATCCTGTATACTTTGGTGATACCATTCAAACTAATACCTATGCTTATTTAAATAGAAACAAATTATCCAATGGCGAGTCATTGCCTACATTAGAGCAATATTTTTTAAAAGGCACACAAGACAAGCACAAAACCATACTCATTTGTGAAATTAAAGCAGCAATTAAAGATACAGCACAAGACTATTTAGCAACAATTGAAACATTGGCCTTAGCAAAAAAATTAAAAATTGAAAAACGTATTGTTTATATTAGCTTTAGTAAAGATATTCTTACATGGATTAAAGCGCAGCAGTCAAAAGCAACAGTATTATACCTGGAATCTGACTTAAGCATTGATGATATAGTACAAAATCAATTTGACGGTATTAATTTACACTATACCTCATTTAAAAATAATAGTCAACTGAGCGAAGCTGCAAAAAAAGCAGGTTTAAAAATTGGAAGTTGGACTGTGAATGAATTATCCGACTTAGCCATCTTACAACAACAAGGCGTAGAATGGATCACGACCAATCAACCAATGCTATTTCAAAGGCAATTAAAGGAACTCAAACAATAGGGCTTCTAAAAAATGGTTGATTACTTATACCTTGTATCAATGAGGTATTGAATCTTCCATCCTTCTTTAAATTTAACTAATTGAAAACTGTTGATGCCTTTGTGGGAATATTGTCCTTTTAAATAAAAGGTGTAAGGCGTCCATACTGTGGCCATTAAAGGGTCCACCTGAATTACTCCAAATTCAATTCTTTCATCTAATGCATTCGGTATTTGTTTCCCAATACTTTGAATAAAATCATTGATAGACATTGTGTTGACCATTGCCCCTTCGGGCTTATTGACAATTGTTTGGAAAATAACTTTATCAGAAAAACAAGTTCTTAACAAAGTGGTGTCTGCTTGAAGCATGGCGTGAAACATGTTTTGAATCACCTGTTTAACTTCTTTTTCGGATGAAGCAGATGGGACTGAATTTGAAGTTTGAGCAATTAAAGTAGTTTGCGTTGTAAACAGTATACAAATAATATAGAGTATAGATTTTTTCATATTTAATTTTTTATTGTAAATTCATTGTAATTTAAAACCATTTTTTAAATTTTAGGACATGAAAACAACTAAAATAATTTATTGGGTTACAACAAGTATCATTTGCTTATTTGCTTCTTCTGCTATTTTTATGAACTCTAAAATGGCTATCGAAGGCACTACACATCTTGGAATACCACGTTGGCTTGGACTAGAAGTAAGTATTGGGCAGTTGATTGGCTTAGTATTACTAATCATTCCGGCAGTTCCTGCTAGATTTAAAGAATGGGCTTATGTTGGGTTTGGTATCATGTATATCACAGCAACAGTAGCACATATCGCAGTGGGTGATCCATTCAGCAATACCGTTATGGCAATTATATTCTTTGGTTTATTGTTGGTTTCTTATACCAGCTTTCACAAATTACAAGCAGCAAAAGCTTAGTTCATTTATTTAGGTAAGGCTGTCAATACTAATTTTAAGAATCCGTCAACTGATTTGTCATCCATCCATTTGATGACTGCAACAATATCATTTTCCTTGTCCACATAAATGGCATTGGTACCATTACCCAAAAAAGCATAAGCAGACGCTGGCGCAGAGGGATACATTTTTTTATCCGTGTTTAAAAAATAATTCATAAAGCCATAGCCTGTGTTTGTCGTTGATGCTGTCTTTGATTTTTTGATCCATTCCTCTGAAATGATTTGTCTGCCATTCCAATTACCATTTCTTAAAGAAAGCAAGCCGAATCTGGCCATATCATAAGCATTGATAAACATACCCCCACCAAAATGTCCGCCACCACTTACCGACTGAATCATTTTACCATCTAATACTATCCATGCATTTTTATACCCTGTCCATGCCCATGTATTGGATGCGCCAATAGGTTGCATTACTTGTTCCCTTAGTATTTCTGGTAAAGGCTTTCTCCAAACAGTGGTAGCAGCCAATGCCAAGGCATTGACTCTAGTATCGTTGTATTTATAAACTGTGCCTGGTTCAAAACGTTTTCTTGTTGTCCACTCCTCTGATTTATCAGAAGGCCTGTCTGCCCAATCTGGTTTGCCCCATAGTACACCCTCCCAGTCGCTTGTTTGTCTTAATAAATGTTCCCAATTTATCTTTCTGTTATGTTCGGTTTCAAATGGATAAATGAATGATGTTTGAGTGATCGGATTTTGATCTGATGTTATTGGCGCATTTGCAAGTTCAATTGGAGGAAGATAAGGGTAGACTTTATCGTTGATAGAATGAATCAACCCCTTTTCAACTGCTAAACCCACTACAGTAGATAAAAAAGTCTTAGTTACACTATGTACCATTTCCACCGCATTTGCATTACCCCATTCTGCTATGATAAAGCCTTTATATAAAATAACCCCAGAAGTAGGACCGCGATCTGCCATTGGTCCAATAGGATCCGAAAAAGGTTCTTTCCCAAATTGCATTGCTTGTGTAAGCATCAAATTTTTAGGAAATTTTGTCTCATGCGTTAATGCATATTGAATCGCTTCTCGGATCAAATTACTATCAACACGTAAACTAGCTGGTGTTTTTCTTTCCCATTGGTCAGCAGCAGGAAAATAAGTTTTCACTTGTGCGCTTACAGTGATACAAATACAAAGTAAAATAAATACAAATTGCTTTTTCATAAAAGAAGTCTCTTTAAATTATTTTAGTTGCGAAGTATCCACTCTTGTTGGCGTGTCTTTGCCTGCAATGATAGACCCTGCGCTTAAAGCAATTGCTTTGATAATTTCATTCATATTGTCTAAGTCTAAGGTTTCTATTTGATCAGAAGCTTTGTGGTAATTTGGTTCTGAATCCATTTTAGAAGTAGATATCGTGTGCGCAGCTACACCAAGTCTAGCAAGGGTTGCATTGTCTGATCGGTAAAATAAATTTTGTTCGGTATACGGGTCTGGATAAAATTTAAAGTTAGACCCCTCTAGGTTTTTTTGCAAAATAGCGCCCATACTTGATTTATCAAATCCAGTGATATAGGCACTATTCTTACCCCACTTGCTTTCTGTACCAATCATTTCGATATTGAACATTGCAACTACTTTAGCTGGATCCAATTGCTTAGAAAAATATTGTGCGCCATATCCTCCAACTTCTTCTGCTGTGAAAGCAGCAAATAAAATTGTTCGTTCGTTATTATTAAGTGCTTTATAATATTTTGATAACATAATCATAGCTGTTGTTCCTGCAGCATCATCGTTTGCGCCATTGTAAATAGAATCTCCATTAATCATATTTTTTGAATTAACGCCTATATGATCATAATGGCCAGAGAAAATTACATATTCATTTGGCAAAGTTTTTCCAGGAATCATAGCCACAACATTAGCCAAAGCCATGGTCTCTATTTGATGACTCGCTTGTATCGCATACTTCGCCGGCGTGGTATTGGTTAATACAAATATTACAGTAGCTTGATTTGAAGCTAAATTATTTTTAAAACGAACTAGTCTTCCAAAGTTTTGTGCATGCGACTCGTCTACTAACACAATCATTTTTTGATTTGCGCCAATCATTTTTGCTGCAAGCTGATTTAAATTTTCACCTGCTGCAATTTTAGCCACTGTATATCCTGTTGCTTCTGTGATTTTTATTTCTGGTTCAATCGTCACCACAATGACCTGCTTGTTGTCAATAACTGATCCATCTATACTTGCAAACAAGCTGATAAATTTTGGTCTATTGATAGAAAATGATTGTAAAAAATTATTATCTCCTTTTAAAGACTTTAATCCTGAAGCTTCAAACTCTTTGGCTATAAACGCTGCTGCTTTATCAATACTCGGACTAAAAGTTCTACGACCTTCCATTTCATCTGAAGCTAAAACGCGCTCTATTCTTTCAGTTTCTGACTTAGTAATTATTTTATTAATCATTTGACTAATACCTAAACAAGGGATTAACAAGGCGATACATATTAATTGAATCATTCTCATATTAAATATTTTTAGAATTGCTTTAAAGATAATTTCATTTTGAATGCAAATGAAAAAAATGATGACAGAAGGAATGATAAATTTTAGATTTAAAACATTTGAATTTGATAATTGTCTAAATTGCTAACAAATAAGTTACATGCCGTTAAGCCCCCTTTCCAGCAGTCTAGGTCTTGAAACCTATAAAGGTCCTTGGACTAAGCAAACGACGACTCATTTATTAAATAGAGTGCTTTTTGGTGCAAAGCATGCCGAAATTCAACAATTTTTAACAAAGGGGCTAAATGCTTCCGTTACTGAATTGCTCAATCCAACAGATCCTATTCCTCCACCTCCAGTCAACGAATACAATACTGCTACTGTCATTGATCCTGCTGTTGCTCCAGGTACTACTTGGATCAATCATCCAACAAATGATGGTACCATCAATGCTTTAAGAAGAAATAGTTTTAAAAAATGGTTAACTGGCGTAATGATTCATCAAGATACAAGTATCAGAGAAAAAATGACTTTGTTTTGGGGCAATCATTTTGGCACCGAAGCCGATACCATTTCTTTTGGAAATTATGTATACCAACACCATGATACATTAAGAAAAAACGCCCTTGGAAATTATAAAACAATGGTGAAAGCAATAACGATTGATCCGGGTATGTTGAGGTACTTAAATGGTTATTTGAATTCAGCCACTGCGCCTGACGAAAACTACGGGAGAGAATTACAAGAACTATATACGGTTGGCAAGGACAATGCAGTTCAATATTCAGAATCAGATGTGAAAGCAGCTGCAAGAGTGTTAACTGGATGGCGCATCAATGCAAACTTCAATAGTTATTTTGATGCTACAAGACATGACACAGGTAGTAAACAATTTTCGAGCTACTATAATAATAAAGTCATTACTGGAAAGTCTGGTGCTGCAGGAGCTGGCGAAACAGACGAATTAATTGACATGCTGTTTGCTAAGGAGGATACGGCGAAATATATATGCAGAAGAATTTACAGATGGTTTGTCTTTTACTATATCGACGAAACTGTTGAAAAAAATATTATTACCCCACTCGCTACAATTTTTAAAAATAATAATTTTGAAATTAAGCCTGTGTTAGCTGCTCTTTTAAATAGTGCTCATTTTTATGACCCTTTGTATATTGGATGTCAAATAAAAAGTCCAATAGATCATGTCATTGGTACTTTGCGTAAAACCAATGTAGTTTTTCCAAATGCAACTACAGATTATGCAGACGCTTACTCACATTTTAATAATATGGTAGCTCAGGTAACTAGCTTTGGACAGAATCCTGCTGATCCTCCTAATGTGGCTGGATGGCCTGCTTATTATCAGTCGCCTGAATATGGTGAATTATGGATCAATGCCGACACACTACCAAAGCGAAATAAATTTACTGACCTGATGATTGAGACGGGCTATACCAGAAATGGAAGAAAGGTGTTCATTGATTTAATCCCTTTTGCAAAAGCTGTTTCAAGTAATCCCTCCAATCCTAATCAATTGATTCAAGATTTATTTGATCTTTTAATTTCAACTGAAATTGATCAAAGCATCAAAGACAATTTAAAAAAACAAATTTTATTAAGTGGGCAAACATCAGATTATTATTGGACAGATGCATGGAATATTTATCAGTCTAATCAAAACACAATCAATTATAATTTGGTGAATAATCGATTGAAGGCGCTTGTAAAATATATTATGAACCTGCCAGACTATCAATTAAGTTAAATGAAAAGAAGCACTTTTTTACGCAATAGTCTTGCAGTACTGACGCCTACAGTCATTAGCGGTAATCCAATACATGTGCTGAACAACCATAGCATGGTTGAGCCGGAAGTATTAGCCAATGTCAACAATGATAGGGTACTAGTGATCATTCAATTGAATGGGGGAAATGATGGATTGAACACGGTACTACCTATCGATCAATACGGACAATACTATAATGCAAGAACCAATATTGCTATACCAGAAAAAAAGATACTAGGGTTAAATGGATTTGATGCAACAGGATTACATCCATCCATGACGGCCATGCAAAAATTATTCAACGACGGTCAACTAGATATTGTGCAAGCAGTTGGTTATCCTCAACCAAATTTTTCTCATTTTAGAGCAACTGATATTTGGATGAGTGGTTCGGATAGTAACCAATATATTAATACAGGTTGGATTGGGCGTTTTTTAGATAATAATTATCCAGGCTTTCCTGAAAATTATCCAAATGAAGTAGATACAGATCCCCTGGCTATTCAAATTGGTTCAATTACATCACTCACTTGCCAAGGACCAATTGTAAACATGGGTATGAGTATTTCTGATCCAAGTGCATTTTATAATTTATTTGATGCAACTGAACAAGCAGTCCCAAATACCAATGCAGGTTATGAATTAAGCTTCATCCGGAGAATTTCAAAGCAAACTAATAAATATGCTACCCGTATCAAAGCTGCATCTGATGCTGTGAAGCAACAAGTCACTTATCCAAACACAAGTCTTGCCAATCAATTAAAAATTGTTTCAAGATTGATTAAAGGAGGATTGAAAACAAAAATTTATTTAGTGAACTACGGTGGATTTGATACCCACGCAGGTCAAGCTGTTGCTACAGATACCTCTACTGGTTCACATGCGAATTTATTAGGCGCTGTCTCTGAAGCAATTGGCGCTTTTCAGAATGATATCAAAAATCAAGAAATAGAAGATAGGGTGATTGGTATGACCTATTCTGAATTCGGAAGAAGGATTAAATCAAATGCAAGTGGTGGTACTGATCATGGCGCTGCTGCACCATTATTTTTATTTGGTAAAAATGTAAGAGGTGGTGTTTTTGGTGATAATCCAACCATACCAACAAATGTAACCGTAGGTGATAATGTGCCTTATCAATATGATTTTAGAACCATTTATAATTCCATCTTAAAATACTGGTTCTGTGTTAAAGAAGCAGACAATCAAGAAATCATGCTCAAGCAATTTCCTACTTTAAATTTAATCAACGCAAGTGCTTGTGCAGTAGAAATGAAGAATCCTGTTTTTGAAAAAAATCCAATGATTGTAGCTTATCCAAATCCATTTGCGCAACAATCCAGAATAGAATTTAAAACTGAAGGTGGACATACTTTAGTACAAGTGCTTGATGCGTCTGGCACGGTCATCAAGTTATTAGTAGATGCCACATATAGTTATGCGGGCATGAATAGTGTCACATTACTTGGTAGTGATTTAAAACCAGGTGTCTATTATATTAGAATTCAAAATGGGATACATCAATATGTAAAAACCATTGTTAAAATGTAATGTCAAAGTGTAGTTTAAACTTTTTGACATCATTTTGGTCTAACTTGAACACGCATGACAGACCAAGCACTCATAACACAATTTCAAAAAGGCGACTCAAAAGAGGGTGCATTTACTCAATTGCTAAAAAGACACCAAGAGAACGTATTTTTTCAAATTAAGAAAATGGTGCTCGAGCATGCAGATGCAGACGATATTGCACAAGCGGTTTGGATCAAAGTATGGAATAAACTGGATGGGTTTAAACAGGAGAGTGCTTTTAGCACTTGGCTTTTTAGGGTAGCTTATAACGAAACCCTCAACTTTATAGCCCAGAAAAAACGTTTTACAGCGCAGCATACTCTATGCGCCTTAGATCCAAATCTAGAACAGCCTTCTAATCAGGATGCACCAAGAGCCACTGCTATCCAGATTAAATTAGAGCGTGCCATCGCAGAATTGCCTGAAAAACAACGTTTTGTGTTTATGCTGAGGTATTACGAGGATTTAGACTACGAAAAAATCGCCTCTATTACAGGCACCACGGTAGGGGGAGCTAAGGCTAATTACCACCAAGCAGTCAAAAAACTGACCACATTAATACAGGAACATTAAACTTTTATCTATAAAATGCATCTAAATACCAATATGGAAAACGAATCAATTTCAAAGGGACTAGAAGAAGCCTTAAAAAGCTTTGATAATAAAACCAAGCAGGTTCCTACTGGGTATTTTGATCAATTTGAATTGGATTTAATGCAAAAAATTAAAGCACAAAAGCAAAGACCAAAAAGGGCACCTATTGTGGCGCTTTTTTTAGCACAAAAACAATACCTAGTTGCTGCAAGTTTAATGTTTGCAATTGCAACAGGATATTTATTATTCAATCATGGAGAAAAAGATAATAGTGCTTTAGCCAAAGTAGAAATGATTGAAATTGAAAATTTACCCGATGAATTGATCGAAGCTTATGTCATTAATAATGAGTTTGCAGCAGAAATTGAATGGAATACCGCAATAGAAACCGAAGCTGCCCTATTATCTAAACAATAATAAAATCGCTTCTATTATAATTTTTAAATTAAAAAATAAAACTTGTATTAAACTTTTAAATCAAAAAAGTATCTAAACATTAAATAATCATTTTATGAAAAAAATATTTTGTCTCTTAAGTTTTATTATGACTTTTTTTGTTGCCCAAGCACAAGAGCGACCAATGAATCGTCAAAATATGCAGCCGCCGCCAAGACCAATGAATAAGGTGCAAAGAGAAAGATTAGAATCTTTTAGAATTCAATTCATCACAAAAAAATTAGACCTGACTCCTGCAGAAGCAGAAAAATTTTGGCCTTTGTACAATGAACAAAAAGAGGCAAGTCGTAATTTGATGCAAACAGCAAAAGAAGACGAGATTGCATTTCAAGAAGCAATGCTAGTGATAAGAAAAAAGTTTAAGAAAGACTTAATGCCAATTTTAAAAACAGAAGAAAGAGTGAACCTGGCTTTAAAAGTAGACAGAGAACTTTTAAATAAAATGCGCAACGAAATGATGCGCAGAAAAAGACCTATGTAATTATTTTTTGTTGGTTTGGTTTAAGAGCACTAGTTTATTGGCTAGTGCTCTTTTTTATTTTACAAGGTCTAAATGATATTCTTGAATCAAAGCTGGATTTTCTGGACTTAATGTGAAGCTTAATTTTAATTTTTGTTTAGCGCCTTCCAATATACAATAGCCTCTTAACTGATTTTCTGCAATCATTTTTCCAATAGTTTTAATGGTGCCTGCTTGTTCAAAAAGTGCTTTGGCTTCGGCCTTTAATTCATCTATTAAATAATCGTCAAAAAAGTTTTCAGCAAAAATGGCTGGTATCTTTTCCCAGTTAGGGATAATCTGTACAATCTCTTTTTGTCTTTGTTCAAGTATTGGAGAAACACTAACAATTCTTGGTTGAAGTTTTGCTATTTTAACCAAAGTATCCAGCACAATTAAATTCATTGTAGAGGTTGGTGCATAAGTATGGTTGGCAAAAAAGATCACACCCAATCCATATTCAGGCATAAAACGCCAATTACTTCCAAAACCTGGAAGTCCCCCACTATGGCCAATACTCGTTTTGCCTTCGGCATCGTGCATCCAATTTAATCCATAACTATAACTGCTTGTAGTAGCTAATTTTTTTCCAGATGGAAATTGGTAATTTGGATTGAGTCCTATGAAGGTATAGGGCTGGTGCATTTCTCTCACCGTACTTCTTTTAATCACTTTGTTTTCTGATTCATTGCGCTCTGGCCAAGCAGCTTGATGCAAAGCAACATATTTTGCAAAATCATCTATCGAAGTAATCATCCCGCCCATCGCACCATAAATACCGTCTTTTAATAAAGGCACATTCACCCAATTGCCCTTGATGGTTCGATAGCCTTTTGCTAAATTTTCTTTAGAGATGGTCCTGTATTCATAAGTGGTATGCTGCATGCCTAAAGGATCCAAAATGGATTGCTTGATATAAGCGTCATAAGTTAAACCTGATACTTGGTGTATAATATAACCTAACATCGCAAAGCCAAGATTGCTATATTCATAATAAGATCCTGTTGTATTTGAAAACGAGAGACCTTTTTCAATCAGTGCAATTAAATCTGCTTCTGAATCATCCAATTGTCTATCGCCCCAAGGATTGTCTTCGGGAAATCCAGCCTGATGGGACATTAAATGTCGGATGGTGATGGGAGCGCCATCTTTAGTCAACACTTGGCCTTTCATTGCAGGAATATATTGATCAATAGGATCATCTAGTCTTAGTTTTCCAGCATCTCTTAGTAGCAGAATAGCCATGGTGGTAAAGCTTTTGGACATAGATGCGATACGAAACATAGTCTGGTCATTTGCAGGAATCTTATCCTCAATATTCGCCCAGCCTGCTGCTTTTTTATACAACAACTCACCGTCTAATACAATCGCAAAAGCATAGGCAGGAAAATGATGTTTTGTTGCATATTCTTTATATAAATCTTCCACAAGAGGCATGGCCGCCTGTAGTTTTGCTTTTCTATTTTCATCTGCAAATACAGCAGGCTTAAATTGATTAGTGGTTTGAGCATATCCATTGATTAGGATGAATGGTGCTAAAAATAAACTTGTAATTAAAGCTTTTTTCATAGTAGTGTATTCATCACAAATTAGGTTATAATTCAAAAAAATGTACTAATTTTCTACACTTAATATTACAACTATGCGTAAACAACTTTTTTTAGTACTACTCGCTTTACCGCTGTTCATTTTTGGACAACAAAAAGCCAATTATGACCTAGCAGCAAGATTTTCTCCAAAGAAATTGGATAAAATGATTTTCTCTTTGTCTGTTGATCCTCATTGGTTAAAACAATCCAACAAGTTTTGGTATACCTATGAAACAAGTGAAGGAAAACAATGGATGATTGTAGACCCGGTAAAAAACGAAAAGAAAGCCATGTTTGATAAAGATCAACTTGCAGCTGCCTTAACAAGAATCATCAAAGACCCATTTGATGCACAACATCTTCCAATTGATTCTTTAAAATTTATCAAGGATGAGAACTGGATACAGTTTGAAGTAAAAAGTAGCATTGAGATAGATAAGCCAGGTGCTAAAAAAGATGCGAAGGCCGAAAAAATTAAGAAAGTATTTTACTTTGAATACAATTTGATTACAGCCCAATTGAATGAGCTAGTTGGATTTACAAAACCAAAAAGAAAACCAAGCTGGGCGAATATTGCACCAGATCAATCTAAAGTTGTTTTTGGTCGTAATTACAACCTATACTATATGGACAAAGCTAATTATGAAAAAGCTTTGTTAAATGAAGATGATAGTACCATTGTAGAAACTGCTATAACAAAAGATGGTATACAAAATTTTGCTTGGCACAGTGAAGGTGGCGCTGGTGGTGGTGGCGAAACAAATGTTGATGCTGAGAAAAACAAAAATAAAAGAAAACCTGTTTTTGGTTACTGGAGTGAGAATAGCAAACAACTTGCTATAGTTAAAGTAGACAACAGAAAAGTGAAAGATTTATGGGTAATCAATAGTATTGCAGATCCAAGACCAACCTTAGAAACTTATAAGTATTGGATGCCAGGTGAGAAAGAAGCACCCGTAGATCATTTAATGTTGGTGGATATGGTGAACTTTACCAATAAAGAGATCAACGTATCGCTTTATAAAGATCAAGACATTGCTTTGTGGAATAAGTCTGCTGCAGCCAATGCAAGAGATGATGAATTCAAGCCAATGATCTGGTTGGGAACCAATGAGCAATTATACCTTGCAAGGACCAGTCGTGATTTAAAGAAGATTGACCAATGTGTGGTGAACACAACCACTGGTGAAGTAAAAGTTTTGGTAGCTGAAGCTATGAATACTTCTATTGAAATTAAAAAGCCAGAATTAATTAAAAGTGGTGCTGAACTAATTGAATGGAGTGAGCGTGATGGATGGGCACATTTATATTTATACGATGGTCAAGGAAAATTAAAAAATCAAATTACACAAGGAGCATGGCATGTAGAGGAAGTGATTGGTGTAGATGAAGCTAAAAGAGTAGTTTACTTCTCTGCAAATGGAAGAGAAACTATGACTGGTGGTGGTAAAGAAGACCCTTACTATATGCACTTATATAAGATCAATTTGGATGGCACTGGCTTACAATTATTAAATGCAGGAAATTTTGATCATAGCTTTAGTATGAATGATAACAATACCTATTTTGTAAATAATTCATCTAGAGTGAATACCACTCCTGTATCTAGCTTACATAGTGCTGACGGTAAGAAATTAATGGATCTTGAAACTGCAGATTTAAGAAATCTAATGGCAACTGGGTATAAGTTTCCTGAAACATTTAAAATTAAAGCAGACGATGGTATTACCGATTTATATGGCGTAATGTATAAGCCTTATGATTTTGATAGCACTAAAAAATATCCAATCATTGAATATGTATACCCTGGTCCACAAACAGAGTCTGTAAACAAGTCTTTCAGCAAGGGCATGGATCGTATTGACAGATTGGCTCAATTAGGATTTGTAGTAGTAACAATGGGTAACAGAGGTGGTCATCCAGCTAGAAGCAAATGGTATCATAACTATGGCTACGGTAATTTAAGAGACTACGGTCTTGCCGATAAAAAAGCAACCATCGAACAATTAGCAGATAGATTTAGTTTCATCGATAGAAACAAAGCTGGTATTCATGGTCATAGTGGTGGCGGATTCATGAGCACAGCAGCTATCTTGGTTTACCCAGATATCTTTAAAGTAGCTGTAAGTAACGCAGGTAACCATGATAATAGTGTTTACAATAGATGGTGGAGTGAAAAACATCATGGCGTGAAAGAAAATATTTCTGAAAAAGGTGATACCTCATTTAGTTACATGATTGATAAAAATCCAGACCTGGCTAAAAATTTAAAAGGAAAATTATTATTGATTCATGGTGAAATTGATAACAATGTACACCCAGCAAATACTTTAAGAGTGGTGAATGCATTGATTAAAGCCAATAAGCGTTTTGATATGTTGATATTACCAACACAAAGACACAGTTTTGGAGACATGAATGAATACTGGTTCTGGAGAACTGCAGATTATTTCTCTAAATATTTATTAGGCGATAACACGGAACGTTCTGTAGATATTGATGAGTTAAATAAAGACGTAGAACGTAAGAAATAAAATACCTACTTGTAGCTATTCAATCGAATAAATACAAAAATAAATTTGCAAAAAAACGCTCCGAAATTTCGGAGCGTTTTTTATTTTAAATAACGTTCACATTTTTTCCAATAGCCAAAAAAACTTGGAAAATAACCATCGACTTGAGGGAACAGCCAATCACGATCTTCTTGTGTGCCTTGATAGTGCTTGGTTGTAGGATGTTCTTTAAAATAAATAATAGGCTTATTATTTTCTGAAACAGCCTGTTCTGTGTTGGAAGTAGTTGGATTTGTTTGAATAACTTTCATTAGATCTTCAAAGTTGCCAATGAAAATTCGTATACCCGGAATATTGGACTTTGCTAAATCAATCACAAATTGCAATACTTTTTCTGTAATTGGAAATTGATTCAAATGATTAGGCTCTATTAATAAAATTCGATTTACTGGCGCATCGGCATGCCAGAGGGGATCTAGATTAAAACTATTATAAATGCAAAAAGGTTGATTGTGCAATACCTGATTGATATCAAAAATTTGAGGTAGGTTTTTCTCTTTAATATTTTTTAAAATAGTATTGGTGTCAATATCAAAATTTTGATCTAACGAATCTGACCATTTTCCTGCATGATTTGGCTTTATTTGACCATCTACCTTATAAATAGCTTCTGTTAAATTTTCATATTCCGTATCTAAAAAAGTACCACCCTGTTTTGTATTGGTGTACTTATTTATATTCTCTTGATTTGCGATATATTTTTTACTACTGAAAGTGCCTGCTACCCATTGCCAACTTAAAAAATTCGCAGCGGGATCATGGTCTAATAAATTTGCATACATCCACTTTGCTCCTGGCAACCAAGCAGCTTTAAAAATATTGGAATGCAACATGGAAAGATACATTCTTAGATGATTGTGTAAATAGCCTGTATCATACAATTGATGAATTGCATGATCAATAGCATGGATACCAGTACTAGCATTGTACAAGGGTACTGGTAATTGTTCTAGCATCACATTTGTTTGAATCGACTTTAAATCTTGTAGTATCAAATCTCCTTGATGCTGCCAAACTCTTTGAAAATACTCGCGCCATGCCATTTGTTGCATAAAGCCAATCCATGCTTGATAATTGTGGCTTGATTTAAGCTGCTCCATCACTAATACTGGACTCAGTAAGCCCCTAGAGATATAAGGCGACCAGCTTGTTACGGCGCCATTGGTATAGTTCCTTGTCGAATGGTATTTACCGGGTTGATAGGCTTTGACCTGCTCTAAAAGCGCAGCATAAGTGATATTCATTGATAGGCATTAATTGTACTACTCAATGAACAATTTTAGCTGTAAAATGTTTAAAAAGAATGCAGGTACAGCTCGTATTTCCACATCAACTTTTTGATCAGTCTGAATTAGGACCTGATGGTGGCGCTATATATCTCATTGAATCTGATCTATTTTTTCTTCAATATCAATTTCATCAACAAAAAATTTTATTTCATAGGGCCTCCATGAAATATTATGCAGAACAACTTGCTCAAAAAGGATCCGATTGTCATTATATAGAAGCAAAAGACCAAAATTCGAAGATTGATGAATTGGTAAAGATGCTTAAATCAAAAGGCATTCAAAAAATTAAATTATATGACCCTTGTGATTACTTGCTAGACAAACAATTAAAAAAAGCAACTAAAGCTGTGGGAATTGAATTGACCTACTTACCTAGTCCCAATTTTTTAAATAATCTAACGGAAAGTATAGAACTACTTGGCAATAAGAAAACCTATTTCCAGACAAGTTTTTATACAGAACAACGCAAACAAAGAAACATTTTAATTGAAAAAGATGGAAGCCCCGTTGGCGGACATTGGAGTTTTGATGTAGAGAACAGAAAAAAGATTCCAAAGAATACAAATATACCTGCAATTCATTTTTTTGAATCTAATGAATTCATAGAAGAAGCAACTATCTATGTAAAAGCAAATTTTAAAAACAATCCAGGGAAATATCAAGCGCCATTTAATGCTGCTAACAAAGGCTTGTATTATCCAGTAACACATACCGATGCAAAAAAAGCAATGAACAGTTTCATTGGAGAAAAGCTTGAGCATTTTGGTATATATGAGGATGCGATGGTTGTTGCAGAAAAAACCTTATTTCATAGTGTATTAAGTCCTTTAATCAATGTGGGATTGATTCAGCCTACTGAATTTTTACAAGCTTTATTGCATGCTTATCAAAAAGCAAAAGCACCAATCAATAGTATCGAAGGTATTGTGCGGCAAATCATTGGATGGAGAGAATTTGTACAATTGACCTATCGTAAAATTGGAAGTCAACAAAGAACAAAAAATTTCTGGGGCTTTACTAAAAAAATGCCTTCGTCATTTTACAATGGAACTACCGGAATTGATCCAATAGATATCAGTATCAAAAAACTACTTGAGTCTGGTTACAATCATCATATTGAAAGACTGATGGTCTTGGGTAATTTCATGTTGCTCTGTGAGATTGCACCAGACGAAGTATACCAATGGTTTATGGAAATGTATATTGACGCATATGACTGGGTGATGGTGCCCAATGTATACGGCATGTCTCAGTTTGCAGATGGCGGTATGATCACTACCAAACCCTATATCTGTGGATCCAATTATTTAATGAAGATGGGCGACTTTCCTAAAGGGGCATGGCAGGCAACTTGGGATGGCTTATTTTGGCGCTTTTTATCCAAGCAGCGTCTGGTATTTTCAAAAAATCCAAGATGGGCGATGTTATTAAGTACTTGGGATAAAATGCCAGAAGAAAAAAGAGCAAATCATTTAAACAACGCAGAACAATTTTTAAAAGCATTAAAGTAAAAAAATAGTACAATGGAAAAAACAGATTTGATTAATGCAAGACCAGCAGAACCTATTTTAAGATCTGAATGGGTCGAAAAAGATAGAGACCGCATTATTGAAATGGCATGGGAGGATCGTACGCCTTTTGAAGCCATTCAATTTCAGTTTGGATTGAGTGAAAAAGAAGTGATTGAATTCATGCGTGCCAACTCAAAACCTTCTAGTTTTAGAATGTGGCGCAAACGCATGGCTTCTAGAAAGACCAAGCATGCAGTATTAAGAAGTACAGATGTCATTCGATTCAAATGTAGTCGTCAAAAAACTAGTGGTAATAAGATTTCAAAAAGATAGCGCGATGAATCATCGCGCTATCAGATTTTTCTATCCTAGAAACATTTTCAATTTTTCAGGATGCTTAAATTAAAATTATTTTTTAAGTTTCTGCTTCTTACATCCTTCGCTACAATACTGCACTTCATCCCAACAACGCTCCCATTTTTTTCGCCAACTAAATGGACGTCCACAGGCTTTGCAAATTTTTTCTGGTAAATTTTCTTTTTTTACGCCTTTCATGTATTGATAACAAATTCCCTTATTAATTGTTGAAGATTGATTCTATTTTATTAATCCTCTAGCTCACTATTGGCTGTTGTTCTTTTACCCATTCATTGATACCACCACTATAGTTCATAATATTGGTATAGCCTTCTTTAAGTAGCAATGAATAGCCAATCGCAGCTCTGTCTCCACCTTGACAATGCATAATCACTGGCTTGTCTTTTGGTACTTTATCTAAGTTTTGTAATAAGGTTCCAACAAATACATTCTTTGCACCTGCAATATGTCCGCTATTGAATTCAGCAACACCTCTAATATCAATAATATCTGCGTCTTTATTCGCTTTTACAGTATCGATCGTCACCATATTAGACTTTGACAAACTGCCGTCATATAAATCGTTGATTTTACCCGCATCCACAAATCCATAAATATTATCTAAACCAATACGCATTAATTTTCTTGTTAATTCGTCCATTTGATTTGGATCTGCAATTAAAATAAATTGTTCTTCATACTCTACAAACCAACCCATCCAAGTAGCAAATGCATTATTGCCTTGAATATTGATACTTCCTGGTATGAAGCCATTTTGAAAGTCTAATTTATTTCTAGTATCAATTAATTTGATCCCTTTATTTGTTGCAGCTTTCAAATCTGCACTGGATAATGCTTTGATCTTTGGCACTTCGGTTAACAATGGTCGATTGACTTTATTCAATTCCTTCATTTTTGCAAAGTACTTAGGCGGTTCGGGTTGATCTGTCAATAAAAATTTGACAAAACCTGCTTTATCTGCACCGTATTGAAATGCCCAGTTTCTTTTTTTCTCGTATCCCACTGTAGTGCTTGGTACGGCTCCTAAAGCCTTGCCACAAGCAGATCCAGCGCCATGTCCAGGCCATACTTGTATAAAATCTGGCAGGTCGGAAAACAAATGAATTGAATTGTACATTGCTTCTGCCCCTTTATCTTGTGTACCTGCCATACCAGCTGCTTTTTCTAATAAATCTGGACGACCAATATCTCCAACAAAAACAAAGTCTCCTGTAAATAACATCACTGGCTCCTTGCTTGCTGGTGTATCCGTTAGTAAAAAACTAATACTCTCTGGCGTATGTCCAGGTGTATGCAGCACATCGATTTTTAAATTTCCAACCATCACTTCTGCTCCATGCTTCAATCCTTCATGTGCAAATTCATATTGCCAACCATCACCACCTTCGTCTGATAAATAGATTTTAGCACCAGTTACTGCTGCCAGCTCTCTAGATCCTGATAAAAAATCGGCATGGATATGCGTTTCAAAAATATGCGTGATTTGCATATTATTTTGTTTAGCAATTTCTACATACGTATCGATATCACGCTTTGCATCAATAATAGCAGCCACCCCTGCTTTTTGGCAGCCAATGAAATAACTAGCTTGTGCTAAAGTTTTATCGTATACATGTTGAAAAAACATAATTTTATGGTTTTAGCAAATTAAGATTTCGTCTGAAGATTTTCTAAATAACCTATTTGGTAATTCAGATAGCAAAGATGCAAAAAAATTAGACGAGAATAAGTGACAAATATCACAAATCTACAAAATTGTATTTTGAATTGATGTCCTAACTTGGAATTTCTGTCAATTGTGCAACTCCAGATGCAATTGCAGCTTTTGAAACCGCAGTTGAGACCAGTTTTAAGAGCCTGTTATCAAATGGCTTTGGTAAAATGTATGTTCGCCCAAATTCAATAGGCCAACCTCCATAAATATCAATGACTTCTTGAGGCACTGGCATTTTTGCTAAATCAGCCAAAGCATGCACCGCAGCTAATTTCATTGCCTCATTAATTTTGGTCGCACGCACGTCCAAAGCCCCTCTAAAAATATAAGGAAAACCTAATACATTGTTTACCTGATTAGGATAATCGCTTCGCCCAGTCGCGAAGATGATATCAGGTCTTGTGCGCATTGCTATATCATAACTGATTTCTGGATTCGGATTTGCTAATGCAAAAACAATACAATCCTTCGCCATGGAAAGCAACATCTTTTCATTTAAAATGTCTTCCTTAGATAGTCCTAAGAACATATCAGCACCAATAAGTGCTTCTTCTAGTGATGAAGTAGCTGGCAAGTTTTGATTGGTAAACATTTTTTTTCTGCCATCTAAATTATCACGGTCTTCATGAATTAATCCCTTAGAATCAAACATGAATAAGTTTTTACGTTGTACACCTAATGCTAAATAAATGCTTGCACAAGAAGTAGCAGCTGCACCTGCACCATTAATGACTACTTTAATGTTTTGTATTTTTTTCCCAATCAACTCAAGTGCATTCAACAATGCTGCAGCACTCACAATAGCTGTTCCATGCTGATCATCATGCATAATTGGAATATTCAATTCTGCTTTTAATCTTTCTTCAATTTCAAAACAGTCAGGGGCAGAGATATCTTCTAAATTAATCCCACCAAAAGTAGGAGACAAAATTTTCACCGTTCTGATAAATTCTTCAAGGTCTTTGGTATCTAACTCTAAATCAAAAACGTCTATATCTGCAAAAATTTTAAATAGCACGGCCTTCCCTTCCATCACTGGCTTACTTGCAAGTGGTCCGATATCTCCTAATCCTAATACAGCAGTACCATTAGATATCACGGCTACTAAATTTCCTTTTGTAGTGTACTCATATACCTTACTAGCATCCGCTTCAATAGCTAAGCAAGGTGCAGCAACACCAGGCGAATAGGCCAATGCTAAATCTTTTTGAGTATCTGTTTCTTTGGTTGGGTTAACTTCAATTTTACCTGGTCTTCCTTTTGCGTGATAATCTAATGCCTCTTTTTCCATATAATTTAATAACCTGTTTTTATATAACTCCATCCTTCTTCTTGCTTTACAACTAATTCTGCCACACCAGACGGGACAGAACCAACAGAAGGGATGAGCATGTCTTTTCGAATACCATACTTATTCATTGTGTTTTCGCAAGCATTAAAAATCACTCCAAGCTTTGTCAACGCTTCAATTTCTGATACTAAGTGGGATTTATCAGTCACTAAAAAATTCAATGCTTTCCCGTGCACGACTACTTCTATTGAAACATTACCAGGCCATACTTTTTGAAAGTTGCGAATGTTACCAAGCGTGCTGCTCCACACGGCTGTATCTGCCGTATTTAATTGCATCACCACTTGGTGCATTTTTGCTTGTTTATCTTGTGCTACAACCACTGCACTTATATTCAATAAAATGCCCAATACAATTAGATGTAAATGTTTCATATGAGTTGAATAGTCATTTTTTAAAAATATTCTTACTCAAAATACAACATTTATAACATAGTTCTGGTCACTAGATTGATTGTTTATATTTATTAGAAGTCTAGCAATTTTTTACTAAAATAATTGGGTGGGTGACATTTATCACTTACCTTTTAATTATATAAAAGTAGTTTTGTGTCAAATAATTCAACATGGAAATCATAGGCTATTTAGCGTCAATTTTAATTGGTATCTCGCTTGGTTTAATCGGCGGAGGCGGAAGTATCCTGACAGTTCCGGTTTTAGTCTATCTTTTTCATATTGACCCAATACAAGCAACTGCTTATTCATTATTTATAGTGGGCGCTAGTAGTCTTGTTGGAGCTTGGCCTAAATACAAACAAGGATTTGTCAATCTAAAAACAGCGATCATCTTTGGGATTCCTTCTATCATTGCTGTTTTCGCCACAAGAAAGTTCTTACTACCAGCTTTGCCAAATGAAATAGCTGAATTTGGAGGCATCATAATTACAAAATCATTGATGATGATGTTGTTGTTTGCCATTTTAATGGTTGCGGCCTCTTTTTCAATGATACGCTCAAGAACAAGCAGTATTGATCTAAAAGAAGAAGATCAAAAATTTAATTATCCTATCATTATATTAGAAGGCAGTTTGGTTGGAATACTTACAGGACTGGTGGGTGCTGGAGGGGGATTTTTAATTATCCCAGCGCTAGTGATGTTAAGTAAACTCCCAATGAAGCAAGCAGTGGGTACTTCTTTATTAATCATTGCTGCTAAATCTTTGATTGGCTTTACTGGGGATTTAGGAAATGGCACAATGAATTGGAATTTATTATTGATGGTTACAGCATTAGCTATAGGAGGGATATTCATTGGCGATAAACTAAGCAAACACATAGACGGTAATAAACTAAAAATAGGATTCGGCTGGTTTGTTTTAGGGATGGGCTTTTTTATCATCGCACAACAATTATTTTTTCCAATAGGCGGTTCACATTAATTTTATATCGTATATCTATTTTAAGATAATCTATCATGAAGAAACAATACCTAGTAATGATGGGCATTCTTGTAATCATCGGCCTTTACTATTTAGTAGGTTTTATAGCAGGAGATTATTTTAAATTAACAGGTAATATTGAGAAATCGGACAGCACATGGATAGGACCTAGCCTTTACTTAGATAATTCCGTTTTAGGCGAAGAGCGTGAACTCATTATTTATGGACAGGATTTAATTGCACATACTTCTAAGTACTTGGGGCCAAAAGGATCGGTAGCACAAATCACCAATGGGATGAATTGTCAAAATTGTCATTTGCAAGCAGGTGCAAAAGCTTGGGGTAATAATTATGCTGCCGTTTTTTCAACCTATCCAAAATTTAGAGACAGGAGTGGACAAGTAGAAACTATATATAAGCGCGTGGCAGATTGTATGGAAAGAAGTTTAAACGGCACTGCAGTAGATAGTAATAGTAAAGAATTCAAGGCCATCTATGCGTATATCAAATGGCTGGGACAAGATGTAAAAAAAGATGAGAAACCATATGGATCTGGCATCGAAAAATTAACTTACTTAGACCGAGCAGCAGATCCACAAAAAGGTAAAATTGTATATACCGCACAATGTCAAAGTTGTCATGGCGCAAATGGAGAAGGACAATTAGCGCCTGATGCATTAGAGTATACTTATCCTCCTTTATGGGGATCGCATAGTTATAATGATGGTGCAGGTTTATACAGGTTAAGTAATTTTGCTGGTTATGTTAAAAACAATATGCCTAACTTATTGACTTCTCATGAAAATCCTACTTTAACAGAAGCGGAATCTTGGGATGTGGCAGCTTATGTCAATAGCCAATCAAGGCCGCATAAAGATCAATCAAAAGATTGGCCTAATTACGAAAAAAAACCCGTTGACTTCCCATTTGGTCCTTATGCAGATAGCTTTTCAGAAGAGCAACACAAATATGGACCATTTAAACCTATTCAAGATTTTTATAAAAAGTAATTTTGTTTAGGCCATTCTACTATCTCTAAAGTTCTGAATGAGCCTGAACAATACTGCTGTTATTAATAAGCCAATCCCAGCTGCAGTTAATCTAGCCAGTATGGGTGCTGCAGGACCTTGTGCATTATAAATTCCCCATAAAGCCCAAGCAACAACTAATGTAAAAGAAACTACTTGAAATTTTTTTACCATCAGCAGCGCAAGCACTATTGCAATCAATATCATGGCAGCACTCCAATAAATAGGCGCAATACTCAATGCAGTCCATTTATAAGCAACCAATAAAGCAGTGATATTAGCGATGGTGGCAACCGAAATCCAACCAAAGTAAACTATAAATGGAGTTTGTAAAATGAATCTTTGTGTCAAGGATAAATCATTGGCCATTGATTTAGTTTTCAAAAACAATTGAATGAGCGTGCTTAAAAATAACAACATAATCAGCACAGATAATTCAATTTGTAAATAATGCCATGCCACAATCCATGACATATTGAAAACGCAAGTCAATAAAAAATAAGTATTAATACGCTCAATAAATATAAAAGCTTTAGGGTGTTGTTGACGCTTAAACGAATAAAAAGTAAATCCAATTGTATAAGATAACAATAATAAATAAATCACACCCCAGATAGAAAATGTAAACCCTGCAGGAACAAATGCATTGGGATAAAATGCAGATATCTGGCCAGTATTATATCCATTAATGGGTAAAATATTGGCCAGGGCATTCACTGCAATCACACCAATAAATAGTAACCAGGTGATGATTATTTTCATTTCAAATATTTATTAAACCAATTAATATGTGCATTATGACGATGCACAATATAACTTGGTACGCGTATACCATGATTTTGATTTGGATAGATGATCAATTCTGTTGGAATACCTTCTGACTTAAATGCCTGATACATTTGTTCTGCACCAATCACAGGCACATTAAAATCGGCTTGACTTGCCATAAATAAAACAGGTGCTTTGATTTCTTTTACTTTATAGAATGGATAAGATAAAGCCTCCCATTTTTTTGGATTCTCCCAAGGCTTACCTAATTCTTCCTCATATTGCGCAATGTATTGATCAGATCCATACACCGACATCATAAGTGAACTACCTGCGCCACTTACGCCAGCTTTGAATCGCTTGTCTTTAGCAATGGTATAATTGGTTAAGATGCCGCCATAACTCCAGCCTGCGATACCTAATCTATTTGGATCCGCAATACCTTCTTTGATTAAATAATCTGCAGCACCCACAATATCTATTACTTCCTTATTGCCCCAGTCGGCATAAATGGCATTGGTGAATGCAACGCCTCTTCCGCTACTACCGCGATAATTTACATTGGCTACCGCATAACCTGCTTCTGCATAAATTCTGGATGTCATATCAAACGCATAATCATCCTGTGCCACTGGACCACCATGAATGAATAAAATTAATGGTAGGTTTTTTGCGCCACTATCTGGTAAATGTAAGATGCCAGAAACTAATGTACCGTCTGAAGAGGTAGACTGAAATCCTTTATGATAGCCTTTCTTAATACTTTTTACAAATGCATCTTGCAAATGTGTCAATCTTTTAGTTGACTTGTTTTGATAACTGTAAATTTCATTCGGCGTTTCTAAATTAGCAAACATGAAAACGATATCGCCTTTGTCATTCATATCCATAGCACTATATACCCCCATTTCGTTTGTTAATTGTTCTGCTTTTTGTGTTTGGATATTAAACTGAACAAGGTTTTGTTTTCTATCATCTTCAATTAAAGACATTATTGATTGACCATCTTTAGACCAAAAAATAGAAGAGAATGCACGATCGTAATTTTTTGAAACAATGGATAATGCTTTTGATTTAAGATCATATACGCCTAGCTGAGCAATATCATACATGTCATAATTTCGTTCAGAGCTAGATTGCAAAAATGCAAATTTAGAATTGTCTGGACTAAATACCGGACTAGTGTTAGCACCTTTAAATTTAGTGATCTGCAATGGTGTAGCACCTTTGGTAAGATTTAATAAAAATAAATCTGTATTAGAATTCTTATCTGGATTTTCAGTAACATTACTCACATATGCAATCATTGAATCGTCTGCACTGATAGCCACATCCCCCTCATTGTAATTTCCACTTGTTAAGGTATCTAGTTTTTTTGTTGCTAGATCAAATAAATAAAGATGTGTTTTGCGATTGTCTAAATAACCCTCGTTATCTTGTTTGAATTTGTACCTAGTCATTTCATACGGTGTTCTAATTTTAGTCTTTGCAGTATCTGCATAGTTAAAATCTTTTACGACTACAATCATTTTTTTACCGCTATTAAACCAAACATAATCATTAATCTCTCCTTTGATATTCGTTAGCTGAATGCCTTCTCCACCTCGACGATCCATTAAAAATACTTGTGAACCATTGTCCTCATCTTTTCCCTTTGTTAAATAAGAAATGTATTTCCCGTCAGGACTCCATTGATAATTGCCCACACCCTTTGTTTGTTCTGTTAAAGTAATGGTCTCTTTGCCGTCAGACGACATCATATATAATTTGGAGACTGATCTATCTTTTGAAATATCAATTTTTGATTGACTATAAAGAATCCAGCTACCTTCTGGTGAAATTTTAGGCCTTGAAACTGCTTCCATGCGATATACATCATTAGGCACTTGAGCAATTGCCAAAGTGGAAATAAAACCGAAAATTAGTGGGAATAAGACTTGCTTTTTCATAGCTGGCAAAATTTAAATTTTAGTAGGAATCTAATTTACTAAAGTTTTGCGCAACATGGTGTCAAAAATTTAATTAAATTGATGGTACAAATCTAGCTTATGTCAAATCGTAGAAATTTCATTCAGAAATTAGGATTAGCTGCTGGCGCTTTTTCGGCAAATAGTTTATTCAATCAAGTACATGCAGCGGAGTTTCAACATGTCAATTTACAAAAACAAGCTTTATCACCTATTGAAATAGCATCGGACGAGGATTATTGGTCGGTGGTGCAACAAGGCTATACAGCAAGTCCAAATATCATTAATTTAAATAACGGAGGTGTAAGTCCTAGTCCTAGGATTGTGCAAGAAGCGGTTGAGCGTTTTAACAAATTATCCAATGAAGGTCCATCCTATTTTATGTGGCGCATTTTAGATCAAGGAAGAGAGCCGCTTAGGTATAAATTGGCCCAGCTTGCAGGGGCAGATCCAGAGGAAGTGGCCATTAACCGAAATGCAACCGAAGCATTGAACACCATCATCTTTGGGTTAAACTTAAAAGCGGGTGACGAAATCATTGGGACCAAGCAAGACTACCCCAATATGATCAATGCTTGGAAGCAAAGAAGCAGTAGAGATGGCATAGTATACAATCAGTTGAATTTTAAATTTCCAATAGAAGACGAAGATGTAATTGTTGCTGCTTTTGAAAAAGCCATCACACCTAAAACAAAAATCATTCATATCACGCATGTGATCAATTGGATTGGACAAATCATGCCTGTTCAAAAATTATGCGCGATGGCAAAAAAACATGGTATTGAAACCATTGTGGATGGCGCCCATAGTTTTGGGTTATTAGATTTTAAGGTGCCTGAATTAGGTTGCGATTATTTTGGTACTTCCTTGCATAAATTTTTATCCGCCCCAATAGGCTCTGGTATGCTATGGATAAAGAAACAAAATATTACTAAAATATGGCCATTGGTTTGTAATGACCAACCCAACAGTGGTGATATAAGAAAATTTGAAACCCTTGGTACCAGAAGCTTCCCCATTGAACAAGGCATTGGAGAAGCGATTAATTTTCATACTGCAATTGGAAGTAAACGCAAAGAGGAACGCATTCGTTATTTAAAAAATTATTGGGCAAGTAAAGCAGTTGCTATTCCTAATGTAAAAATTCATACATCTTTCAAACCTGAATTTGCTTGTGGTATTTGCGGCGTGAGCGTGGAGGGCATGACACCCGGAGAACTAGACAGTGCATTGTTTTCGAAATATAAAATTCATACGGTAGGTATTGTATGGGAAAATGTAAGCTGCGTTAGAATCACGCCTCATGTGTATACAAGAATTGAGGATTTAGATAAATTGGTATACGCAATAGGAGCGATTGCTAGTAAAAAATAAATTTAAAAAAATAAATAAAAAGGGGAGTGCGCAATGCGCACTCCCCTTTTTATTGTATAAAATTTTAATTGTCTATAATTTATTAAACTATTTAATGGTTGGATAAACAATCCCCAATTGCTCTAAATAAGTACCATACTTACTTGGATCATAATAAAATTTTTCAAGTTGACTTCTAAATGCCCCTTGAATTTCTTTATTCAAATGAATTGCTGGAGGATCGTCTTTAGTAATAAAAGGAATGTACTGCACATCTTTAGTTTGAACTTCTTTAAAATATTTTTTAGCATCTGCTACTAAACTAGGCTTAGTAAATAAATCCAATAAAGTCATCGCAGTCGCTTCAGCACCCACTAAAGATCCCTTGTGCGCAATTGGTGTTGCCATGGCTATGGCATCTGCCCAATGGTGTCCTTTTGTACCTGGGATATTTGCTGGATACCTTAATACAATGGTTGGCAGGTTCCAAGAAATATCTGCAATATCATCAGATCCTCCACCCCATGAAAATGCCACAGATCCTTTTAAAGAATCAATGTTCGTTTTCAATCCATCAATTGGATTGCCTTGTTGGTCTTTCTTAGGTGCTTCTACTAAAGCTTGAACACCCTTCGCCAATGCAATATCTTTTTCGTCCCAAACAGGCATACCTACTTTTTTAATATTCGCATACATCGCTTCTGCAAGTGGTTTGTTAAAATGACCAGGCCATGCAGTGCCTAACATTTGATGTGTCATTTTTGTATTCGTCATCATCGCTGCACCTTGTGCAATTTTGATACCTGATTCATAGTTCATCTTGATATCTTCATAAGTGCGTTCTCTAAAATAATACCATACACTTGCTTTGCTAGGAACTACATTTGGCTGGTCTCCTCCATCTACGATCACATAGTGTGATCTGTTCGTAGGTTTAAGATGCTCTCTCTTAAAGTTCCATCCCACGTTCATTAATTCTACGGCATCCAATGCACTTTTTGCTCTCCATGGTTGACCTGCTGCATGCGCCGCTTCTCCTTCAAAATCAAATCGCACACTCACTAAACCATTGCCTCCATTGTCGCCATAACTTGAAGTAAAATCACCACTCACATGGGTGAAAATACAAGCGTCTACATTTTTAAAATAACCATCACGTACATACCATGCTTTTGTACCAACTAATTCTTCAGCAATACCTGGCCAAATTAAAATGGTGCCTGGTAATTTTTCTCGCTCCATTAATTCTTTCATCGCAATCGCTGCATAAATAATCACAGCTTGTCCAGAATTATGTCCCTCACCATGACCGGGTGCACCTTCCACGATTGGTGCTTTATAAGCTACGCCTGGTTTTTGAGAGGCTTTAGGAATACAATCTACATCACTTCCTAATGCAATCACTGGAGATCCAGATCCCCATTTAGCCATCCAAGCAGTTGGTACATTTGAAATGCCGTTTTCTACTGTAAAGCCATTTTTAGTCAATACAGAAGTGATATATTTTGAAGTTTCTACTTCTTGAAATCCCAATTCGGCAAAACTAAAAATTTGATCTACCATCACTTGTACGTCTTTAGCCTTACCAGCTACTGTCTGCATTAAGGTTTGCTTTAAGGCTGCTAAATCTTTTTCGGTGTATTTTTTTTGCGCAAAAATGGGCAAAGAAAAACTTAGTAAACAAACACATAGCAATATGCGTTTAATGAATTGAATTGGCATAGTAAATTTTTATAATGATGATGCAATAAATTTGAAGATATAAGATACAAAAAAATCCCCTATCAAAAAGATAAGGGATCAATATTTTATAAGTGGTTAGTCTATTTTGCGGCCATTTTGAATTCTATTGTTTTAGTATTCGATGCGGTAGTTTTAGATGTAACTACCACTGAAAGGTTGTATAACACTCCAGGTAATAAACCAGTGACAGTAATTGGGTTCGTTAGACTAGTTGAGGAAATACTATTTGTGAAGACATTGGTATTGTCTGAAACTCTTATCAATTTAGTATCAATGTTTACTCCACTTGCAGGTATTGCAAGCAGTTTGACTTCTATTCTCTGCGAAGTGCCGACTACCGCATAAATATTATTAGTGCCAGGATCTATATCAACTGTTACACCATTTGCCGCAGTTAAACTTGGTTCAACCACAACTACAGGAGGCGGGGGCGTGGGTGCAGGACTGTCTCCACCTTTGCTACAACCAAGAAAGCCAAGGCTTACGCCTAATATCAAAATTTTATACCTCATACTCGCTTTAATTAAGTTCACGCAATAAAGTTAAATATTTTTTGTCAATATCTTAATTGGATATGATTTTAAAATCAATACAATAGAAATTTTTTGGTTTTAGCAGTTAAAAGTACAAATACTTGAAAAATAAGTATTTGGAATGGCTAGGTTTAACCCATGCGATATCTTAATGCTTATAAGCTTTCACTAATTATATTATTTCAATTGGCTATTCCGCTATTGTATGGACAACAATTGCCAATTCAAACAGTTAGCCTTGCTGCCGATTATTTTGTGACTACAAAGGGGGATGGCTTGCAAGTAGATTGGCGCCTGGATCTTGGACTGACTGCCTTGGCCTTAGACCAATCGAATCAGTATCATTTTAGTGCAGGTTTTTTACAACCAAGTATCAATCGTTTTACCAAGGATGGATTAGAAGGTAAATATAATCCTAGTATTGAATTAAGAACTTCAGTTCGTGGAGATGCGATGCTGCTTTTTTCAAAGGAACCCGATCTGATTTTATTTGGATATACAATTTATAATCTGCACGGTCAAGTCATTCTTAGTGATCCAACAAAATACAGAAGTGGTTATGCTGGAATACACATTGATATGAATAGGCTGTCTAGCGGAGTCTATATCATGCAAGTATTTTATTTACCAGAGTTTTTAAGTTTTGAAAACAAAAATAATTATTGGATCAAGCATATAAAATTTATTAAACCGTGAAATCTATCTTACTTGTTTTCTTAATACTTTATTGTCATATTGGGCTGAGTCAAAACCAAAAGGGCATAGCGTTTCAGGCGGTTGCGCGAACAAGCAATGGCGTGATTATGCCTAATAAATTAATACAAATTAGAATCAGTATTTTAAAAGATACTACGACCGAAGAGCTATTGTATCAGGAAATAAAATCTGTTACCACAAGTCCGCTGGGTTTGTTTACAATTTTAATTGGAAATTCAGAGCCTGCTAAAATTGTGACCATTGGCACATTTGAAAAAATAAATTGGACTGCAGGTACTTATTTTATTCGTGTAGAAATTGATCCTAACAATCATTTACAATTTATTCGTATTGGACAACAACAAATTCAATATACCGCTTATGCTTTTTCGGCAGACCATTTATTGGCAGAAAATTTAGAAGGTGTATTAAGTATACCACAGGGAGGCACTGGCGTAAATAATCTATCGGCCTTGAAATTGGCAATGCAAATTGATAAAGTCAATAACGTTCCAGATAGTCTTAAAATTTTAAGCAAAGCATCCACCCAAGCATTGGCATTTAAATTAGATAAAAAAGATACATCGAGTTTAAGCAATAGGATCAATCAAAAGTTGAATAAAGGAGAAATAACTAGTTCAGAGCTTGCCATTGGATTAGGTTTTTTACCAGTTGAAATACATTTTGGTGCGTTTACAGATACCGCAAGGCAAACAGCACTGATCAATACAGCCACGGCAGTCAAGTGGCGCGATACCGTTGTTTTACATCAAACAGCAATTGGGCTTAACTCTAGTATGGATCCAACTAGGATACTTGTTGTAAAATCGGGAACCTATCTTGTTCAGTATAGCCTCCAAGTTTCAAATACTCAAGTTGCAAATGACGAAATCAGTATTTGGATTAGACGCAATGGCGCTGCATATCCAAATACCCTGCGGCAATTTTTAACTGGTGCCGTAGGTGTCAAAAATATTTTTTCGGGACAAGCAATGATGGTCTTTGGGGAGGATGATTATCTAGAAATATTTTTTAGTATCAAGCATAATCAGACACAATTATTAAAAACAAGTAACTTGACCAATCCTTCAAGGCCTGGATCCCCAAGCGCTCAGATCATGTTATACAGAATTCAATAGTATACCCCGAATCCATTCATAAAATTTGTTTTAAAATTCAAACCTACCTAGTTAACTTTAGTTTGAACAAAAAACAACTCTATGCGTCGTATTCTATCTGTGCTCGGTATTGTGCTATTATTAAGTGTTCAACTTATTGCACAATCTGTCCCTAGTCCAAAAAGTCATTTTGGATTTAATATAGGTGACAATTATAAATTGACCACTTTCACAGCAACAGAAGCTTATTTAAAGAAAGTAGAAGCTAGTTCTAACAAAGTTAAATTAGTGACAATGGGTAAAACGGAGGAAGGTCGTAACCATTATATGATGGTTGTATCTAGTCCCGAAAATATCAAGCAATTACAAAAATACAAATCGATCTCGCAAAAGCTAGCAAGAGCGGAAGGATTATCAGATGAAGATGCGAAGCAACTAGCTGATGAGGGGAAAGCTGTAGTATGGATTGATGGTGGATTACACGCAACCGAAGTGGTGGGTATTCATCAATGGATAGAGTCTATGTACCAGATCATCACAAGACAAGATGATGAAACAAAAAATATTTTAAAAAATACCATCATATTATTTGTACACGCAAATCCTGATGGACAAGAATTAGTTTCAAATTGGTATATGCGTAACACTGATACTTTAAAAAGATCAACTTCAGCATTGCCACGCTTGTATCAAAAATATATTGGGCATGATAATAATCGTGACTTTTTTATGATGAACATGAGTGAATCAAAAAACATGAGTCGTCAACAGTATATTGAGTGGATGCCTCAAATTTTATACAATCACCATCAAACAGGTCCGGCTGGAACCGTTGTAGCAGGCCCTCCTTACAGAGATCCATTTAATTATGTTTATAGTCCATTATTGATTACAAGCTTAGACGCAATGGGTGCTGCAATGAGTAGCCGTTTAAATGCAGAACAAAAACCTGGCTACACTATGAAAGGTGGATCAGTTTATTCTACTTGGTGGAATGGCGGATTAAGAACGACTGCTTACTACCATAATATTGTTGGTATTTTAACAGAGATCATTGGTAGTCCAACCCCAATGAATATTCCTTTGGTACCTCAAAGATTGATTCCAAATAGTGGATTGCCTTTTCCAATAGCACCACAAAAATGGTATTTCAAAAATTCAATCGATTATTCTATTTCATTAAATTATGCTGTACTCAATTATGCAGCAAGACATAAAGACGAAGTGTTAATGAATATGTATCGAATGGGTAAAGAAGCCATTGAATCAGGCAACAGAGACAATTGGACCCTTTCACCAAATAAGGTTGAAATGTTAACCGAACAATTAAAGACAGAAAAGAGAGATACGCGTGTAGATAGTATTGCATTACAAAATTATGCCAAAGTCTATAAAGCGCCTGCATTAAGAGATCCTAGAGGTTATATTATTCCTGCAATCCAAACGAGTAGTGCAGTTGCATTTGTCAATATTTTAATTCAAAGTGGTATTAAAGTACATAAAGCAACCAATGACTTTGTGGTGAATGGAAAAAATTATCCAGCAGGTTCTTATGTGGTAAGAACGAACCAAGCATTTAGAGCCCATGTATTGGATATGTTTGATCCTCAGGATCACCCGAATGACTTTTTATATCCAGGTGGACCTCCAGTGCGTCCTTATGATGCAGCAGGATGGACGCCTGCATATACCATGGGTGTTGAGTTTGATAGAATCTTAGATGATTTTAATGGCCCATTTGAAGCCATTCCTTATGGTCAATTACAAAATGTAAAAAGCACCGTATTACTTTCACCTGGTAATGCCAATAAGTTTTATGCGATCCAATCTAATGACAATAATAGTTTTATTAAAATCAATGATTTATTAAAAGCAGGTAAAAATGTTTATAAAAATCAACAAGGATTTTATTTCGAAATGGCAGATGAATCAAAAGACAAAGAAACCATTGCAAAAGCAGGTTTAAATTTCATTGCAGTAGAAAGTCTTCCTACAGACGCCGTTAAAATTTCAACATTAAAAATTGGATTGTGGGATCGTTATGGTGGTTCTATGCCTTCTGGTTGGGTAAGATGGATTTTAGAGCAGCACCATTTTGATTTTAAATTATTGTACGCAAAAGAAATCAATGCAGGCAATTTAAAAGAGAAATTTGATGCCATAGTTTTTGTAGATGGTGCCATTCCAGCAATGGTTGAAGGACCTGCTTCTCCTTATGAGGAAAGGGAACCTAACTTAGACGAGATCCCTGCAGAATTTCATGCAATGGTTGGAAAAATTACAGCCGAAAAATCCATTCCTGCATTAAAGAGTTTTGTTGAAGCAGGAGGAACAGTGATTACAATAGGATCGAGCGCCAACCTTGCCTACCATTTTAAACTACCCGTTAAAAATGCCATTACCGAAATGAATAACGGCAAAGAGCGCACGCTTCCAGGTGAGAAATTTTATATCCCAGGAAGTATCTTACAAGTAGCTGTTGCACCTTCACTAAAAGCCAACTGGGGTATGAAAAATAAAGCAGATGTCTACTTTAACAATAGCCCTGTATTTAAAGTGCAGCCCGATGCCATTGCTAATGGTACCATCACACCGCTTGCTTGGTTCGCATCAGATAAAACTTTAAGAAGCGGATGGGCATTTGGACAAGCTTACTTACAAGATGGCGTTGCCGCTTTTGAAGCAAAATTTGGGAAAGGAAAAGTATATGTGTATGGACCAGAAATTACATTTAGAGGTCAAACACATTCCACTTATAAAATGTTATTTAACCAATTGTATAAATAATTTCCAAAAAGATAAGGTCGATTATCATTGAGCAAAAAAAGGAGCTACAATTGTAGCTCCTTTTTATTTTATACCCTTGATAATTATTTGATTCATTATCCAAATGGTTGCTCGATAGAAATACTTTGCTTAGAAAAATAATGTGGTCCATCTTCTGCGATGTACAAACAATCTTCTAATCGAATCCCAAATTCACCAGGAATAGATATTGTTGGCTCATTGCTAAAACACATGCCAACTGCTAATGGTGTTTTATTGCCTTTTACAAAATTGGTCCACTCATGGCCTTCTAAACCAATACCGTGACCAGTTCTGTGCGGAAGGCCTGGTAATTTATAATTGCTTTTGAATCCTGCTTTTTCAATGACTGCTCTAGCTGCTGCATCGACTACTTCACATGGTGCACCAATTTTGATTGCAGCAAATGCTGCATTCTGTGCTTCCAATTCTATGTTCCAAACATCAATTTGTCTTTGAGTTGGTTTGCCCACTACGATTGTTCTAGTGATATCAGAAGCATAGCCTTCTACACTTGTGCCTCCATCTACCATCACAATATCGCCTTCTCTGATTACTTGAGGTGTGATACTACCATGCGGCAATGCAGAATACTTACCTACTTGTACCGAAGCGCCTCCACTATATCCTAGTTTTCTAAAAGCTGCACTGATATTACCACTAAATTCAGACTGAGACATGTCTGGACGAATCGTTGCAAACGCAGCTTGATATGCTTTTATCGTCACATCACTTGAATACTGCATCAAAGCTAATTCTGCTTTAGTTTTATACATTCTACAACCAGCTGTAACTGGCGTAGCATCTACAATTTCAAAACCAGTTGCTAATTTTTTAACACCGTCCGCAATAAAAAAACGAACACGCTCTTCCATTCCAATTTTTTTATACTTAGTACCGCGATCTTTAATAATATTAAAAATCAAAGCATATGGACTTTCGTGTTCTTCCCAACATCTTACTTCATCACCAAATACAGGATTCAATAATTCCATCGCCCTGTCTTCTTCAAACTTTGGACAGACATAAGCAATAGGTCCTTTTGCTGGAATAACGACGCCAAAAGTTCTTTCACTTTGTCCCCAACGCATTCCAGTGAAATAAAAACATGATACCGTGCCTTCTAAAAAAATGGCATCAATTTTTTCTTTCTCCATAATGGCTTGCGCCTTCACAATTCTTTGCTTTCGCTCATCTACAGTAATTGGAACTACACCTTCTTTCATTGGAGATAAGTCCTCAATTGATTTAGGCAAATTAATATCATACTGACTAGTTGAATGATTTGCTAAAACCTTACCACCCAATCCTAATGTGCCTGCAGTTAAAAAAGCAGTGCTTAAAAATTTTCTTCTATTCTGACTCATACTATTTTTTTATTCATTTTTTATTTTGCGCATTCTACCATGCGATGCCATAATCTTCTCCATGATTAGAACTACCTCCCCACATGGATCCATGCTTCCAATCAAATAAAATGGCATTGATTGGACCACTAGTGCGATCGTCGAAAGTTAAATTATAACCCCTAGCTCTTAAATCTTTTCGAACCCACTCAGAAACATTATCATGTAATAATATGCTACCTGGTCTTGGTTTTCTGTCCGCAATTTTAGTACCTCCTAAAGAAAGCCAAAGTTGATTTGAATTAATATTCGCAGCTTCAGTTGCTTCTTGAACAGTCATTCCAAATTCAACCATGTTTAAAAAGAATTGCAATAAGTTTTGATCCTGTGTATCACCCCCTTGCACACCAAATGCCATATAAGGCTTACCATCTTTAATTGCTAAGCTTGGTGTTAAAGTCACTCTTGGTCTTTTACCAGGTGCAACTACATTAAAAGGACTCTGTGCAGAATCCAATACAAAACTTTGCATGCGTTGACTCATACCCACACCTGTATTACCTGCAATGGTTGCTGGCAACCATCCGCCACTTGGCGTGATTGAAACGATCCATCCTTCTTTATCTGCTGCTTCAACAGTTGTTGTACCTCTCCATAAACGATCCATATAGTCAGCATCAATTGGTAATTTTTCATTTGAGCTTAGAGCTACTGTATTTCTTAAATCATGCGCAGGTGCAAATCCACTTTTATTTTTTGCAGTATCAGTTGATGGTTGAAATCCCTTTGCTTTAATTAAATCCATATACGGATTTGTTTTTCCTTCAAAAGGATAAGGATCGCCAGGACCTGCATTGGCATTGTTCATAGCCATATTGATTTCAGCTGCCCTTTGTTTTGCATAAGCTTTACTTAATAAGCCAGTCATAGGTTGGTTAGTAGCAAACTTAGGATCGCCATAATAAAAATCACGATCTGCAAAACTTAAATTCATTGCTTGATAAATAGTGTGCATATAATCTGCAGAATTATAGCCCATTTTTTTGAGGTCAAAATTTTCTACAATATTTAAAGCTTGTAGCAATGAAGGTCCCTGCGTCCAAGCTTGAAGCTTATAGACATCAATGCCTTTATAGTTCACCATCGATGGCGCTTCTTCTGTTGGTCTCCAATTGATTAAATCTTCTTTGGTAATCAAACCACCTTGCTCTTGCACACCTCTTACAAATTCATCTGCAATATCACCTTTATAAAAGCGATCATATGCAGCCCAGATTGCCTCTTTACGTGACTTGCCTTGTTTCAATGCAGCTTGCTCGGCGTCTACCATTTTTTGTAAAGTGTTCAATAAATCTTTTTGAACAAATATTTCACCAGCTTCTGGTGCTTCTCTTTTTTCTCCTAAATGTGGTAACAAAACTTTCTTGCTATATGGCCATGTTTTGATCAAAGCTTTACCACGCTCAATACTATTTGCAGTTTGTGCATCAATTGGATAACCCGCAGCTAAATCCATCGCAGGTGCCAAAACTTCTTTTAAACTCATAGAGCCATAATTAGCCAACATCAAACAAATACCACCTGGTGTGCCAGGTGTAGTTGCAGCTAAAGGACCGTATTCTGGAGGATAATTAAAACCCTTACCTTTAAAAAATGCTGGTGTAGCGCCTGTTGGTGCAAATCCCATAGCACTGATTGCGATTACTTTTTTTGTTTTGGGGTTATAGATCAGCGCCTGAGTTTCGCCGCCCCAACTTAACACATCCCACATGGTACATGTTGCAGCAAGCATAGCACAAGCAGCATCTACTGCATTGCCTCCTTTTTGAAATACCATTGATCCTGCAGTTGCAGCTAAAGGTTTACCGGTAATAGCTACCCAATCCTTACCATGTAAAGGTGGTTTTTGAGTTTGTTGTGCTTTCAAATTTGTTACACATGCGATTGTGATAACAAAGCTTAAAATATACTTTTTCATAGATTCTTAATTGATCCATTGAAAATACATTTTTTAGGTTGAATAAATAAAAATGAATGACAAATGGAGTAAGATTTAGTAAATTGAGTAGACAAAATAGTTTTATGAAAAATATCCTTTTATTTATTGCCTTTGTTTTAACATTGCTTCAAGCAAATGCGCAAACTGCAGATTTTATTATCCGTAACGGAAAACTAATCGACGGTACAGGAAATCAATGGCAATATAAAGATGTGGCCATCAAGGGCAATCAAATTATTGCAGTTGGAAATTTGAGTAATTGGAAAGCAGCTAGAGAGATCGATGCAAAGGGCTTGATCGTAGCGCCTGGCTTTATAGATGTCCACGGACATTTGGAAGGCGGTGAAACCAGAAATCCATTGGCTAGTAATTTCTTATATGACGGGGTAACTACAGTGGTGACAGGGAATTGCGGCGGATCGGCTGAAAATTTGAATACTTATTTTAATACACTGGACTCTATTGGTATGTCTATCAATATTGCATCCTTGATTGGACATAATACCATTCGAAAGCAAGTGATGGGCACTGCAAATAGACATGCAACAGAAGCCGAAATGCAACAGATGGAAAAAATTGCAGTACAAGCCATGCAAGATGGAGCTGTAGGCATGTCCACTGGTTTAATTTATATTCCTGGTACTTATGCGCCTACAGAGGAAATTGTAAGGCTTGCGAAAGTCATTGCATCAAAGGGTGGCGTCTATGCATCGCATATTCGTAACGAAGAAAATCAAGTAGTGGATGCTGTGAACGAAGCCATTCAAATCGGAAGAGCCGCTAACATACCAGTTGAGATTTCTCATTTTAAAATCAGTGGTCAAAATAATTGGGGCAGAAGTAAAGAGACTATTCCGTTAGTAATCAATGCGAGAAAAGAGGGCATAGATGTGACCATCGACCAATACCCTTATACAGCAAGCAGTACACAACTTAGTGTATTATTGCCGGACTGGGTTTTATCAGATGGACAGGATTCCATTTTTGCAAGATTAAAAAACCCGACCATTCGAAAAAAAGTAGCCAATGAAATCATTGGGATATTAAAAGAAAGAGGCATCAAACATTTTACTTATGCAGTAGTAGCCAATTATAGAGCAGACAGTAGTTATAATGGAAAAGACATCGAAGCTATAAATCTATTAAGAGGTAATAAACATACTGCATTAGATGAAGCAGAAACAATCATTCAAATGATGGAACAAGGGGGCGCACAAATGATTTACCATGGCATGACCGAATCAGATGTCAAGGCCATTATGCAATATCCATTCAATATGTTCGCAAGTGATGCTGGCATCGCAATGAAAGGATATGGTAAACCACATCCAAGAGCATATGGCACTAATTCACGTGTTTTAGGAAGATATGTGAGAACAATGGGCGTATTGAGTTTAGAAGAAGCCATTAGAAGGATGACCTCTCTACCTGCAAGTAAATTCAATATTGCAAAGCGAGGTATTTTACAAGAAGGCTATTATGCAGACATCGTTGTATTTGATGCGGATGAGGTTTCAGACATGGCCACTTTTGAGTATTCCCACCAATATGCAAAAGGTTTTAAATACATCTGGGTAAATGGCGAATTAAGTATGGACCAAGGGGTTCAAGTACCTGTAAAAAAGGGCAGATCCATTAGAAAAATGTTTTAAAAAATGTTAAAATGTTGAAAAAATATTTAAACATATGATAATCAATTAAATAGATAAATAAAAATATAAATTTTTTAATAATTATAAATTAACCTAACTGATTGATTATGTGTGTATTTTTAAATGATAAATGATGCAACATTGATAAAAAAACCTGTTTTTGTTTAAATTTTTTTTTAAATTTTAAAACAATTTAATTAAATTCATGTTCTAACTAACGACAGTTACAAACACGTTCACCAAATCTCCACAATATGGATTCTTTATTTTTATTAGATGCAACTACAGCGATCGCTAAAACGGACTACGTTTCGTTTACTTTCTTTGTAGGCACAATGGCTATGATGGCCGCTTCAGTATTTTTCTTTTTTGAGTTGAACAACACAAGTCAAGAGTGGCGTACTTCGGTATTAGTATCGGGTTTGATCACTTTTATTGCTGCAGTTCACTACTACTACATGCGTAGCTATTATGCTGAAACGCATGATTCTCCAACCTTCTTCCGTTACGTAGATTGGTTGTTAACTGTGCCTTTGATGTGTGTTGAGTTCTACTTAATCACAAAAAAAGCTGGTGGTACAACAAGTTTATTAT